>Ga0214481_100304_pt1 | contig 26422 bp, 17 predicted proteins | sample M1_20Mar14CPVII9_4_FD_165057 | JGI IMG/M metagenome (GOLD analysis project Ga0214481, IMG submission 165057) | Marine eukaryotic communities from Monterey Bay, California, United States - M1_20Mar14CPVII9sort6BwellG10 | ecosystem: Environmental > Aquatic > Marine > Unclassified | place: USA...
TATGACGAAAGTATGTTGTAATGATGAGTTCCAAATCACCAACTATTGCACTCATCCCATCTTTCGATGAATCACATAAGTTGTTCAACGCTCTCAAGTTGCCTTGATGCACTCAACAGTCTTTGTCAGTTATCGGACGAGAATAAACTTTCCTTTGCCAAGGCAGGTAGTGATTGTCATGATAGTATTATAAGGGGAATGACGAGTAGTGAATTGGAAACAAGAGAGTTATCTTGTGAGCTATTTTGGTGTGTTACTGCCAATCGAGCTGCTACGTCGTCATTATCATCAGACGGACAAATTACAAAGAAGATAATGGATGCCTTGAAAGGTGTCGCTCGCACAAAAGCTTCGGTTCACTTTTATGGAGCAAGCTGTGGTACATTGGCTAACTTAGCCCTAGACGCAAGCAACCACAGTTTAATGATTGACTTGCCGACAGTACAAGTGTTGTGCGAGTCTATATATGTGTATGGTTCGGAAGATGTCAACTCAGCTGCCTGTACTGCCTTGGCAAACCTCTCCGCCTCGAAAGATATAAGGAACGATTTAGTGTCTCAAGGTGGTATTCCAGCCTTATTCTCCGCAATGAAGGCTTGCTCTAATAATGTAGACATCCAAAATGAAGTCTTGAGAGCGTTGAACAACTTATGTGATTCATCGAAAGATGGGATGAGTGCAATAGTTGGTGATTTGGAACTCATCATTACAACATACTTTCGTCATAATACAAAGTATATCCAGCAAATCACATGCTCTATAATAAACCGGTTGTCTTTAAATGAGGAGTGTCGAAAGGTCTTGGTAAAGGTAACTCAGACATTTAATGCCCTTGCAAAGATTATGAAGGCCAACCATATGAAGAAATTAGTTCTAAAGGCTGCCTGCTCTGCACTGAGTAACCTATCGAAGGAGGAAGATATCATTCAGATACTCCTCAGTAAGCCATTTAGTGCGTTAGCCATCGATGCAATGGATGTTTGCCCTGATTGCGAAGAGTTACAAACAGATGCTTGTACCTTTCTTATGAATATGGGGTTGAATAAACATCTCATCTATGCCCAGTCTGTCAACGGCTCCTCTAATCCAGAGGCCTCTGTTGAGATATGTTCTGCCGAAGGTATTCACTGCATCATCAAAGCTATGCAAACATTTCCCACATCTGCATCACTGCAGCAGGCAGCTTGCGGTGCAATCAACGCAATTACAAAGGGTGATGCTCATAAGGATTTAGCTTTGAATGCCGGAGTGGTGGATGTGATTCTTTACTCATTGCTTGTCCATCCTGACGACCTAAAGGTTTTAGAGAATGCCATGGACTGTCTAGTCAGTCTAAGCCTTAGAAGTACCAAGATCATAGCGAATGCTGGAGGTATATCCACAGTCACCGAGACACTAAGATCGAACCAGTCCTCTGTTGACCTCATCATTAGTGGATCACGGTTCATTCAAAATATGGCCATTGCCGACCGTGAATATGCCAACGAGGCTTTGAGTACTGTTACACCCATACTTAACTGCATGAAAGGAAATCCAAATCATATCAAGTTGGTCGAGGAAAGCTGCAAAGCACTTCGTTGTCTAGTGTTGAAGTCAGAAAGCTGTAAAGACAAGGTCCTTTCAAGTGGTGGAGTGGCTATAATCGAGAAGACTATTGAAGAGAATAGCACCTCAAGGCGGTGGCAGACGTTGCTACTAGATGAATTGCTTGAGTAGAAAGAGTTAGCAGGAGATAGGGAGTAAACAAAGGGTGGTTTGAATCTTATTCTCAATACCAACACGGTGCTGACTGGTTGCTAATATAACAATGTATTTCATATAGCTAGACGCCCATTACAAACTGCTCATGTATTGTACAGTGTACATCAGGATATACATTGTCATATAGTGTTAGTTATCTTCGATGAGGTTCACAGAAAAATTCTATGTAAAGCCCTAGCTTGGCGAAGACTGCCAACAAAATCACTACCCATAATTTTTTGAGTTGCTCTGTTGCAAGATCGTATTAACGATATTATATAGCCTCCGCTATCCTCCCTGCTTTATATCCTCTTCTCCTCATACCCTTATCTAAATGGACAACAATAATAATAATCATCATCCAAAAGCCTCTCGCTCGGTTTCAATAGTTGGGGGTGGGGTTAGTATGTCAAATTCTTCAAATCAACAAAACGAAATCCAAGCTGAAAATGCTTTTGCAGAAGGCAGCCCTATGATTAATAATAATAATAACAGTCCTACAGCTATCCCTGTAGAAGATGGTGATAATATTTCATCCCGTGCAAAAGGTGGTGCTGCCACGGAAAAATTAGGGGTAACAGCAGCCGCATCAAATGATGATGATGCTGTGACTTCTCCAAGTGTTAATAACGTGACTTATGATGGTGGTAATAATACTGAACAAGAGGAAGATGGAGAAGAAGGTAATCAAAATGATAATGACGGTGAAGAAGATGATGTAGCAGATGATGAGAGTGATTATAGTTATGCCTACGAAGATGATGAATCCGCCACTTTTGGTGGGTTCCTTGAACCCGTGGAGAATAATAACAACTTTGCATCCCTTTCAAATGGGGGTGGGGGTAATGAAAGTGTTAATTTAGTTGCTGAAGATTCTGCTGCTGCCGCTGGTAAAAAACCTGCCGATTTACCACGTACAATTAGCAGAGCTGCATCCAATTTATCCACCTCATCTCCACCAACCGTACCAGAAACGAATCCTGGTGACAATGAACGTAAACAAAAATGGCGTGAACCCACACGTGCTGCTGTTAATATGTCACTTAGGGCCGAGAAGGAAAAGACAGGCGGTCGTCGTCGATTAGCCTCTGATTTATACAAAATCATGATGGCTGATACAAAAGAGGCTGGCTTCTCACTAGAACCGGCAGATGAAGATTCCATGGAGAAGTGGTGCATCAAGTTATTTGATTTTGATGAAGATTCATGTTTAGCCAAGGATCTATTGGTATGCAATATGGATCATGTGGAATTAGAAATGAGTTTCCCCGATCAATATCCCTTCGAGCCGCCATTCGTCCGTGTTGTCAAGCCAAGGTTCAAGCGTCAGACGGGATTTGTTATGAGTGGTGCTATATGTATGGAATTGTTAACAAAGGATGGATGGAATCCTATTAATGATATTGAAAGTGTTATTGTTAGTATTCGTAGTTTGATGGTTGTTGGTGGTGGTCGGATTGAAATTGCAACTGAAATGCCCAAGGATGCATACAAGAAGGCCTTGGCTGCTGGAAAGTATACATATGTTATGTGATTTCATGTGTTCAATATGAAGTCTCAGTGATTTGAATACTTCCGTGAACTTTGTTTGCCTTTATTTGACTGTCTTTACATCCCACATGCACTAACATATGTTAATTTCATCTCTCTTCATCTTCCAGCACTTGACAAGAAGAAGGCACCTGAAGACTCTCCCGATGTAAAGTTGGGAGATGCCGACAAGCGAAAGAGGTCACCAAGTGATGATGAGAATGATACTACCAAGAAAGAGGAGTCCAAGCCCCCGGCGAAGAAGGCATCGGGTGGTTCCTACACCACCTCTGAGGCAAAATCTGCCTACAACCATCTTTCTAGTTATCACAAGAAGGAGGGATGGGACAAGTCGGGTTGGTGGTCTCGAAAGGGATAAGAAGGGATTTTTAGATGGGGAGACTTCTCCCATTCATTACCAACCCTTTTCACAAGATTATATATTTTGATCCACTCTGCACAGCTAGGTCTTCCTCGCACTCACACCCATCACTACCACACGCACGCTACATACTAATTACTACAAGGGGGAATGACCTAGAGTATATTCTTTGGGCAATTTTGCCCATTTTTATCTATTTGAGATGGTGCTGCAACCTCTTTGTTACAGATTTTTTACTGCAATCTGAAACTATTTACTGATGCACGCACACAAACAAAATATCTCAAGTGTTCGTTCTCTCTCTTCCTCGATGGGGAAAAGACAGAAGCAATACTTGATTCATATAGCATGTAAATTAGTACTTTTGTATTGCCAAAGCACTTAGTTCTCTTCAACTGTAGGTTGAAACTACCTCCCTTTCAACTGACATTCCTCGGGCGCCTACATCAGCCGGGATTTGAGCTGCAGTTTCCTCCAGTGTGCAAATGAAAATACAAAGCAACATCAACCCCACCCTCCCTCTCTCACTGGTGAATATGATTGACCAATTTACACTACAACACTACTAGGTATTACAACCACATCACTAATGAGACAGAAGCTATGTATCTTACTGTGGTGGTATCCTTCAAAATCCACGGTATCCCGCAAACTTGCATCACTCCATCTCCTTCCTTCATAAACCCATGTTGCTATTGGTAGCAACAATACAGCAGCAGTCATATACTATATGACTTTATATCAAGGAGGAGATAGGTGAGTTGTTGCTTCGTAGTGGCGGCGGCAATAAGTATTAAAAATCATTTTTTTTATCGGAGTACAACAACAACTGCGAAAGAACACTTGTTGTGCCGAATGATTCATTGTGTTTGATTATGTGTTTGAAGTAGAAAATTGTAATATTACGTAAATGGACTTGCATACTTATCATTCACTGAAAATAATCCTCGTACCTTTTCACTGCATACCATATATCATATTATAGGTACATAATATAATCAAATTACACAAAACATTCAATATTATGAAAAGTAAGCCGGTTCTCTTCAGGCGGACAACAAGTTCAGTGCCCGATGATAATAATGCAACAACACAATTAACCTCTGGTCGGGACAGTCCAGCTGTCTTCCTTGAACCAGCACCAGGCTCGGGTGGGCATATTGAACCATCCTCCGCTATACCTATTGCAGATCCTGGATATACAGATGATGTATCAGTTAATACACACAAGAGGAAACAGAGTGGTATCCCACTTGAGGCAGAAGAGATCTATAATCGTGCAAGTGTACAAACTTCATTAGAACGGATTAATGATGAAGAGGAAGGGGGTGGTGGTAGTAGTAGTATACCAGCTATAGGATTGAATCGATCTTTCTCGGAAGCAGACATGCAACAGATGGATCATGCACCATTACAAGTGTCAATGTCACATGAGACTGATGCTAATTCAACAATGGCAGGGTCAATTGGCAGTTCACCCGCAAGTACTATACCTGAGTTTTCGGATTTATTTCCCGAGGATAATCATAATAATGTTATTGGCAGAGTTACACGAGTAGTGCGCTCAATGGTATCTTCTCAACGGGGTGTTGCGGCAATTGCAATGCTCATGTTTATTATTGGATATGTAACAATGAAGGGTGGTCATCCTAATACAAAACAAGTCGGCATTCCCATTCACAATCCAAGTACAGGTGGCGGATTCGATGTTTCTACACCATCTCAAAGTAATAATCCAGACTCTAAGGAGATTACCATTGGAGAATACCACGACGAGGAGGTAGGAGTGCCCATGGAACATACGATTCACGAATATAACAAGATTATATTCTTTGACAGTCCTGATAAGATGAAACCACTCGTATCAAAGGGACCAATATTATTTGATCCAAACATGGATGGGTTACACCTATTTGAAAATGTATGCTTAACAAACAATATCGATCAATTGAGATTTAAATCGGGACCAGAATCTACATTAAGAGGATTGATATACTTCAAGAATGCACAAGAAGAAGACATGACGAATCCAAAACGATGCCTACCATGTTCTAATAATGATGATATGACAAGTTGGGATGGTACATATCAAGACGAGAAATTAGTTGGACATAAATGTGGTATGAACGGTATACATGCAATGTTTGCAACTAGTGTTGGAGATTGGAGTTCGTGTATTATGGAGGATACCAATATGAAATTAATGGAAGATATGCAGCAGACACAATCACCATTGAATGTTAGTACTATCCACTTTTTTCAGGAGCCTACTTTCCTACTGCAGTTCAATTCAATGGACATGGAAGAATCATTATTTAGTATGCTAATGGGATACTTACCGCACTGGAATAAGTGGTTAATGGGAGGTGGGAATGATGATGACGGCGATCAGGAGGGATTTCCATTCAACTCGGTCATTAGTCACTCGTTACAAGGCTGTCTGGGCCATTCACATAATTGGTTTTGTGAGATATTGCATCAAATGTATGCCTTTGGTGAAGCAAAGGAAATCCCGTGGGAAAGTAATGATAGTACCTTATATTGTTATCACGAACTGCTTTATAATCAAGTGGGGTATCAACGGAACATGGATCATGAAGGATTGGTATCAAAGGAAGTTTTTGGTAGCTTTCGCGAGATGTTATTCCGTAAGTTTGCCTTGCCACGAAGACGGACTGTCGAGGATCGATTGGCCGAGAAAGAGGCAGCTGGCACAACATCATCAGAAGATACCAAAATCATCTTTTATGATAACAAGCTATCTGATCAACAAACTGTATGGAAAGAAATGGAATCTCTCATTTCCAAGGCGAGGGAGTTAGAAAAGTTTCAACATATCAAGTTTGTTACAGTAAACAAATCATTTGATGATTTATCTGTTGCACAACAAGCCCGTATGTTTAATGAGGCCGATGCTATTATCATGGCACGTGGACAACACATGGCGAATGCTATATTTTCTGTGGACGGTACATCATTTGTTGAGTTGGGATGCAAGGCACAGTCACTTGTTGGCAATCCACGCTTCATGGAATTGATTGATGGGAAGTACAAGGCTGTGGAAAGATGTAGTGGTAGTGTGTTAGAAGGAGGTGGCGACGTTTGTGTCATTTGCAAGAGCGAAGACGATGATTCAAGCTTTACAATGGAGCCTGAGATGTTTGTTAAGCTTATTGATGATATCGTGGCAAGCCTAGGGTAGGAGAGAGCAGGCGATTGATTGACCTCTTCCACTTAATGAGGTCTGGGGAAATATTTCTAAGTACTTGCTAGGGGAATAATGAATGTAACATTAGTTGTTCAATTTGCAATTATGATCTTGCAGGAGGTAATAGTCCTTTTATCCGAACCTTCTCCTCTCGTCTATATGCCAAATCTAATAGTCCTTCGGGTGGTATAATCGATATCAATCTTCCATCCAAATCTACTCTCGAGACAATCTCTGGTACGAATGGCACAAGTACGAGATCTTCACCCTCACTCTTCTTCTTACTTGGCAGTACAACTTCTAACAAATCCTGTCCCAAACCAGGGATTGCACACATCTCACTACCCATGACAACACCTTTAATATTACCAACGAACAGCTCTTCAAATCCCTTATTGCTATGTAATTCTATAGTCTCATCAAGATATACATTCATACCAATCAAATCTGATACTATATATTCATTCTCTTCTAATAAATCATCTACCTTCTCTTCGGCTAGTGAATATAGTACACATCCACGCATTTTCAATGCATCTTCTCTATCATTAACATCTTCTAATCGTATCAAGTATGTCGGATTGTTATCGGTACCGATAGTAGCGGTTGCTGATTGTGTTGGTCTACCTTCTACTAAGTATACCTCACGAGGTGAACGACGATTGGGCGGCTTTATATGGCGTATACCTGGATTGCATAATCTATGCTGCGCAAAGTCTGTTATGGATGTTAGTTTCATCATTCCGTGTACTCCATGAGCTCCAATAATAGTCCCCAATTCTATATAACCATAGGTTGTTGGATCATAAGGATCAATTGATTTTGTATCCGGAAAGTATCGTTTACCTCTTTCTCGTTTTTCATATTCCTTTGCTACTACTTCTTCTTCTTGAATGATATCCCCATCATCTATTGGTTGTAATAATTGATCAACTGCTTCCAATGAAGATGTAATCATATCATTAGACTTTTTTCGTCTACTACTTATCCTTCTAGCCGATGATGATTTTGTTTCTTCTTCTTGGTGCAATTCTGTCAATTTAGACTGTGATTCTTTCATCAATGCATCTAATGGGTCTAATGATAAGTTATCCGCTTGTGAAAACTTTGCATACTTGTTCTTCTTTTTTGGTTTAGATGATGATGTAGTGGATGGAGAAGATGATGGCACTTGGGCATATAATTCTGAGCATATTGCATACTTCTCATGTTGATTATTGATGTGTATAAAGGGGACATTGAAGGCTAATACAGTTGATAATATGCCGCCAAAAAACAAAAGTCGAACCATCATGCTTAGTATGCAACAATATTGTAGTTGATGGCGATTCTTGCAATATTATCTTCCTCAACTTTTAAACAACTGAACGGTGAACACCGTATATCAGTGCATATATATGTACAAAATGCTATAATATATGGTATAATGACATACATCAATTCCATCTACCAAAATCACACGTACCTTGCATCATTCATATCTCATACTCACCCTTAGGATACCGCCGAAAAGGTGATGGGGGTATCTTGATTTTGTAGGTAGGTATGAAAGAGTAAAAAAGATATTGTTGCATCTCCTCTTTATTATATATTATAGTTTGGTAGGTATATGATAAGCATACTGATGATAACGTATCTTCTTCTTGCTCTCGGAGCCGTCTTATCAATCACAGTGGTGGGTGGTTTCACGTCTTCGTCATCGTCATTTCATACTACTAACAATAAATTAGTGATAGATGATACTATCACATCAAGATGGGGGAGGGCGCCATATATTGCTTTACTAACCGAACCAGATGCGTGTAGTTCCCTGAAGAAAGTAGAAGATACTATTAAAGCCATTGACAATGCTACAATTGATGGGAATGTGAACCTAGTAGTAGTCCGAGTCAATGACAATGATACACAAGGATCTGGAGTATCAGTATTGAAATGGGCATTACTCAAAAGACTAGCAGATATGAAAAAGACAAGACAATTTCTGTTAGTAGTTAATGATGATGTGGATATTGTACTGAAAGCATTATCCGAAAACATACCAGTGGATGGAGTACATGTCAAGGAATATAAATCACACTTGATTCCATCTATACGGAGTAAATTGGAACATGTTTCGATATGCTCATTCAACACAACTTCTCATCATGAAAACGAACACAGTATAATAATTGGTACATCCTGTCATTCAATAGAATCTGGAAGAAAGTCCTATGGACTCTCACCCCGTGGACCAGATTATCTATTCGTTGGCACTTGTTATCTTACACAAAGTCATCCAGAGAAAGATTCTACAGATCAATTAGAAGGGCCTACCTTGCCTGGAAAAGTGAAGGAAGATTTATATCACTTATATAATAACACTGCAAATGACAATGATGGTGATAATGATGATACCCAGACAACTTTGCCTCCCCCTATCATATTTGCTATCGGCGGTATTGATCAACATAACTGTCATGAGCCAGTGATATCGTATGGTGCTGATGGTGTCGCTACAATTCGTACAGTGATGCAAGCATCTAATCCAAGTGAGGTAGTGCAATGTATGAAGAGTGCCATGACTAGATAAGAGTGTAGGTGCCCATAAGACAAATGAGTTCATCCTTAGCTTAACTTAATGTACACAGACTACACACATTTCAATATAACATACAAACAATGTTCGTTCTCAATACCATTTCATCTTTACTCTTCGGGCAATGTCTCGCGATATCTTACTGCTCCAGTTAAATTAGGCTCTGGCGGCGGCGGATAGGATGGCATGGACATATTTTCAATTTCTGAAGCTACAACTTCTACAGAGTCGGTGCCTGTTGAAACAACACTAGATCGACCTACCAGCTCTTCTGCTGCTTTTGCAAAGGAGCGTCCATTGAAGTTGGTAGCATCAAAAGCTTCAACTTTTGGTAAGACACCCTCCCAAGCACTCAACATTTTTTCATGATATTCCTTCTGTATCTTTGTAAACTCCGCCATTGTTGCATACATTGTCACAGCGTTTTCTTGCCTGAATCGATCAACCTCCCGAAGTACTCTTGCTGAGACCTCTTCATAGTTTGCTTTTGCAACGATTACTGCGGTTTCGGCTCTAGATAAAGAGGACTCGACACCTAATGCCTTCACTGAGTCTTGATTGATACGATACTTGTGCAACGAAGCCTTCTTTGAGTCGATAGCATTCAAACAAGTACTATATGTGATTCTTCTGTTGTTTCTTTTTGAAAGTGCAATCTTGACTGCATGTACCATCTTAAGATGATCATGCAACGGCTCGACAAAACAGCTCAACTCTCGTGTATGATGCTCTGAACTAATTGCAGACGTTTGATCCGAAGTTTTGCCGATCAATCGGAATGTTTCGCCAATGCCATTTGAGCTCTCTGACTCTTCGGTAGTATTGACTTCGTCATCAATATGAGCTAGTGCATCACATCCTAATCCAAACTCCAACAGTGAAGCAGCATTAGCTTTATCACGCTTTGAACTTGCAGATGCCTCCTTCTCAATTCGTTTAAGACCTGCTTCCAGTGCATTGATAAAGTGTGTTACTTGTTCGAATATCCCATCATCTGGTGATCGTACAATCGTCCCTTTCAAGCTAGTCTTTCTCTCTTTTAGCCACCGTTTAATACCTTTCTTCTTCTCACTCAACTGTTCCTTTCCCTTATCCACGAGAGAATTAGGGTCATTCATTTCCATTGCATCACTGTCATCCCTGTAGTCATCACTCAAGGTCTGATTCATTGAGTTATCTTTTGTACCAAAACTACCATCCTTCTTTGCCTTTTTAAACTCAGCATCGCCACCTCCTATAAATACTAATAGACATTCTGTATCCTTGAGCTCTTCACTGCAAACCACACGACGTAGAAAGATCTCAAGATGGAAACGACGATCTTCAATGAAAGACTCAGAGAATCGGCCTGTCTGGACTTTATCTGGTAAGGGTGGAACAATTGATCCAGGACGCTCTTTATGCAAATGATCATATAACCATGAGAAATCCGAATATCGTCTATTAACAGATGTAGAATATGGAAAGAGTTGTTTGATTGTTTTGGTATCTTCTTTTTGTGGTAATGGAGGATCATACTTGACAGAGTATGAAGTATACTTTCCTTTGAGTGCTCCTTCATTATATTCCACAGGATCAGACACGGTAATGTATGCTACTGAATCTTGAGCATGTACCTGTATGCGTGGTGGTATACTAGTAGTATTTGTTGCGGATACTGCTGCCACTTCCTCTTTATTGTCAATGCTGGTATTCATTGGGGTTGTAACTTCTGTGCTGCTCACTACTGATGTTATTTTGACTGTTTGGGTATAATATGTATCTACAAGATATGGTCGTATTGATTCTATTGAGTAGGGGACGTCCAATGCTGAGGAGGATGAATCTATTGGAGTTAAAACATGCATATAATTTATACGATATTATGCCGATCACTCTCTCCGCTCTTTTGTGTTGCAAACCTTCAAATCTGCAATAGATTGATTTGATAGTATTATGGGGTTGTTGGGGGCGTAGAGAGGTGGCTCTTCTAATAGACAGCATATGATGGGCTTCTTTGATTTGATTGCAATTGAGGGGGGGGGGTTGTATCGCTAATTTACGGTTTTACGTTGAGAAGTGAGTGGCGTTGAATATGAATGATGTCATTACTATCTATCACCTCTATTCAAAAGAAGCGCCGAGTAATCATTATAGTCAGTAATCATCATGAAGTTCACTAGCGTCGTAGCGGCCCTATTCCTCTCTACTAGTGGAGTGGCATCTGCTTTTACTATACCACAGCAGAGAGCTATATCTCAATCAACACCGACAACACATAACTCTAATAATGTTGAGAGTGATGCTAATACGTCATATCGTATATCACCACTCTACATGGGACGTGCTGCTGCTGTACGTGCTGCAACCAAGGGTAAAACTGATGCTAAAAAAGCCAAGATTAATGGATATTATGGAAAGAAGATTATCATGGCAGTGAAACAAGGTGGCTCCCCAGATCCACAAGCAAATCGACAACTTGGAGAGTTAATCAAAGCTGCAAAGCAAAATAGTGTACCAATTGATAATATCAATCGAGCAATTAAACGTGCTTCCGAGAAAGATGCTGGAGATTTCTCCGAGGCTACCTTTGAGGCATATGGTCATGGTGGTGCATCGCTTATTATTAATGTATTGAGTGATAATCCAAATCGAAGTTCTGCTGATGTTAAAAGTGCAATTAACAAAAATAACGGAAAGGTTGCAGAGAGTGGATCGGTATTATTCATGTATGACTTAAAGGGTAAGATTGAAATACCATCAGTTGTAGATGAAGAAGAGTTAATGATGGCAGCTATTGACAATGACGTGGAAGATATGGAGCTACTAGATGGAGATGAGGAAGGTACTAGTATAGTATACACTGATCCAAAGGAGTGTAATGCAATGTTTGAAGCTGTAAAGTCCATGGGTTTGGAAGAGGGTACCAAGATGGGATTATCACATGTTAGTAAAGCTCCTGTAGAGTGCTCCGAAGAAGACTTTGAAAAGAATATGAAGATTATAGATTCACTTGAGGAGTTAGATGATGTTGATAGTGTTGAACATAACATGAGTAATTAAGTTTATATGGGCAGAGATGTATGCAAAGGTTGTGCATGCTACATACAGTAAAAAGTTAAATAGACTGTTTCAATAGGCAAACGATATGTGCACATAATATATTTTTGAGCATGCATACTTGACTTGACACTCGCTCTATAGTCAGAGTATAGTATAGCTTCTATAAAGATGCGAAATAGAAGTGCACGAATTAAACACAAAGAAGCAAGTAAATTTGATACTCTAGCATTATAATTTTCACAGATCATCATTGGCGATGACCACATACCCCTATTTTCAAAATTGTACAACTATACCCTTCAGACAACATGAGTCAAATCACTGTTTAAGCATACTGTTGCTCTGATCCCCTCACTTTTGTTATTTCAACTTCCCCTGTAACCTCCGATGGGGCTACTCTTGGTCCTGCATGTGCTGGCTTGCCAACAAAGCCAAGCTTATTAAACAACTTCATGTCTTCGTCAAACTCTGGATTGTCAGTCGTTAGCAATTTATCACCATTGAAAATCGAATTAGCTCCGGCTTGGAACATTAAGAATTGTTCCGCTTCTGAGAAGGATAAACGTCCTGCACTAAGACGGACCATTGTACGGGGCATTACAATACGAGCTGTGGCAATCATGCGAGCCATGTCGAAAGCATCAACATCCGCAATACCATCAGAATCAACGTTTTCATCTGCCTCGGCATCACCTAATGGGGTACCCTCTACTGCCACTAGGGCATTGATTGGGACACTCTCGGGATGTTCTGGAAGTGTTGCCAATACATGAAGAAGACCTACACGATCAGTTTCCTTCTCTCCCAATCCAAGAATACCTCCACAACAGACACTAATCCCCGCATCTCTTACATTGGCAATCGTTTGTAGACGATCTTCATACTTTCGAGTAGTAATAACATTAGGATAATGTTCTGGACTTGTATCAAGATTGTGATTGTATGCTGTTAACCCTGCTTCCTTCAATTGCTTTGCCTGTTCAGCATTTAACATACCCAATGTACAGCACACTTCCAATCCCATACCATTAACACCCTTTACCATATCTAAAATATGATTAAATGCATTCTTCTTATTACCAAGTTCTCGCCATGCAGCACCCATGCAAAAGCGTGTCGAACCTGCATCCTTGGCACGCTTGGCTGCCTCAAGTACCTCTTGTACCTTCATCGTGGGTGTTGGCTTGACAAATGTCTTATGACGTGTACTTTGAGAACAGTAGGAACAATCCTCGGTACATCCACCAGTCTTAATTGATAATAGAGTACATTGCTGTACCTCTGATGGATCCCAATACATACGGTGCACAGTTGACGCTCGATACATTAACTCATGAAAGGGTAGAGTGTATATCTCAGCGATTTCAGACTTTGTCCAATTATGACGTACAGTTGCAGTAACACCAGCCATGGAACGTTCATCTTCATCGATATAGTTCGCATTACGATCATGTACATCGTTTGGATGACGAATTGGTTGTTGTTGAGCATGAGATAAAGATGATGTTGATGGGGGAGGTGAAGATACAAACTTATCAACGACTACATGAGGATTTGTGGATAAAGATCGTGATGCAGTGGATAATATAGATGTTTTAAGGCGTGTAGAACGATTAAGGGCCGTGGTGGCTCCTCGTAGGGCACAACTCATTGCCACCATCTTATATCACCTCTTCTGAAAAGGAGAGTGATGTCATAAAAAGATCGGTATCCTTTTTAGCAATTCAACTAGCTCGGCAGTCGACAATCAAATTCAAATCAGCGGCATGCAAAAGAGAACAAAATGATCCAAGAGCTTATATATTGTGCAATAGCATTGGCAAGTACAATACTATTTGCACTAGGTATACTAGTATTTAGAGTAGCATTTCCAACAATACTCTCATTCCCCTGGGATATGCCGTCCGAAAGCTCACGATGTAGTAAAAGAGAGAAGAAAATGACAGTAGTATTTGCTGGATCATTCAATCCACCTCATTGGGGACATTTAGTTATGATTCGATATTTAGCAGAGAGGTATGTTCAATGCATATGCTTGTGTGTTGAAAGGATTGCTGTCATTTTTAGGATACCATATACTAATGTCATTGATCATAATATCTTATGCATATCTTTGTTGTCTTGAACTCCCAATCTTCTTGCCATCATTGGTAGATATGGACGAGTAATTTGCTGTATTGGAGTGAATCCTAACAAGGTATATGATGTAAACCCACAAACACGAGCAGAGATACTTCGAGAGATGTTAGATAGCGATGATAGATGCAAAAATGTAGAAGTTAAAGTGGTAACTGGATATATATGGAGGTATGCAAAGACACAAAATGCATCATTATTCTTCCGAGGTATACGAACATGGTCAAGTGATGGACCAGAGGAGAGACATCTTCAAATATTAAACTCATGGGGACCGTTACTGCTTGGACCTGTATGGCCAATAAAGACAATATTTTTAGAAGGTCATCCAGAATATAGAGATGTTAGTTCAACTGTAGTCAGAGAGATATGCGCTGAGATTAAATCAAGACGAGAAAAGGGGGAGAATGTCACAATCGATGCAGTTGAACTATCAAAGTTAATCCCTGATCATGTTCTTGAAAAGATCGTCATAGTATATCAATAGGTGTATAAGTAGCTCATGTAATCATAATATTACTGCATAACACATAGTAATAGTACAGCTCACACAATAGTAAGAGTTCAGCTCATTAACTAAGATACAATGAAGCTTATATGTACCTCGTCGACTAAGATACACACGCTTTCCTCTACCGACTTTCTCTCTCTCCCCCCACACACTCAAGTTGATTGTTGGATCTATAACACACACTCAAGTTGATTGTTGGATCTATAACACACACATAAGCATATGTTATCATCGTGCGGGAAACAATATAGATACATATAACCTCCCAACTCACAATCCCCAGCCCCTTAACCCACCACTCTCAGAGCGTTGAATCTAGTTATTCTACAAAGCTTACCGTCTTCAATAATTGTTTTATATCATCGTGGATATTCTAGAATATTGCAAGTAACTGCATTAACATATCTACAATAAGTGTTACATCACCTTCCTTAATCAGCAGCGGCGGCACGCTTGGCCTTGTGCTTAGCAATAGAAGCACCAGTACCTCTGATCTTCTTGCCCTTATTCTTGGCTTCCTTGATGGCCTTACGACTCTTCTCAACACGCTCTGTTAATCCTAATCTGACAAGACGATGCTTGGGTTCAAACTTGAGTAGAGCTTCCTTCTTGTCGTAAATAACACAAAATCCGGTTGACTTTCCACCACCAAACTTGGTACGGAATCCGAATAGGACGACTAATTCAGGTGAGGCCTTGTACATACCTCCTACGACTTGTTGAAGTTCAGACTTGGCAACATTGGCACGTCCAGGATGGATGATGTCGACAATCATCTGTGTGTATTGCATGATAGTATGATAGTAAGGTAAGAGGATTGATAGATAGAGGAAAGGTTAGTGACATGTAAAATAATAACTTAAATTGAAACCTAATCTCTGTCATCAGACCGATCAGAGTCAACCCAAATTGTTCAACTGGCTTATAGAACAGGGCCTTTCTTTGCAATCTGCATGTATCTCTCAGACGGGGAAAGAATGACTTCATCACTTCGAGTTCTGAACATCATTATATAATAATTGCAATAATATATGCCCAACTAATACAACCACATCACATAATAATATTAATCTCTTGACGTACCTGTCTTCTAGAAAGAAGAGGATTCTTCATAAATTTACGCGTCTTGACGACAACACTCTGATCAGACATGATATTATATTATTATATATTATATAAGATAAGGGAGGGTAGTGAGTTGCTCTAGAGTGTTGAGGATGTATGGTATGTGTTTATGAATTAATGAATTGCGAGTTGCGAGGTTTTTAGCTGAGGTCATTTGCTTACATTTGGAATAAATAATGCAGAAGGCCTATAGTGTCAAAGTATGGCACGTAAAGTTGAGGCCGATACGTAGACTAACAAAAAAACTAGGGAAGAGCTAAGGCAAAATTCGGTAACACTGCAGTGTTATTTTTTTTGGTATCTTTTCCGAAGCTTTTATTGTGAGGTTGTAAAGAGTTGGTAGGTGCACTACATAATATATACCGCTCTAATTATTATCCAAAGAAGGAGAGCAACTGTCAGTATATTGATTGATTGTGAATAGAAGATTATCTTATCAGAGTGGGCCGTATCACACTTACAAATATACTCTCGATTAAATCCTAGCACTTTGTTTGTATATCAACAATAATATGAGTAATACCAAACAACCAATACATCCTCCCAATAGCGGGCAGGATTTACAATATGAAAGATTATTAATGGAAGAGTTATCTATTAAAAAGGATAGAAAGTCAATCCTTGAATCACAGTCTAACAAAAGCACTTCAACTACCAATGACAATACTACCAAGGTTATACAATCACTCAAAATTCATAGCATGTTACATCGTGTTTCACTCGAGAGTATGTTATTATCCGCACAATATTCAACAGATAATAATAAAAATAATAATGAATTAAAAAATAATATCAGCAGTGGCAACAATAAAATGGATAACCCCGAATCGACAAAAAAGAATGCACTTATAGCATTATCAATATTCAAATCGAATCAATTAGAAGAGGATGATAATTCATTACCACTTGTTATTGATTCGGAATCATTGGAATGGAGGAAGAAATTTACTTCTAGAGTTATTTGTGGAAAAGAAGATGATAGTAGTATGAGAGAAAGTCAAGCTGAGATAGTTGGAGATGCAGATGATTTTTTCAGTGCCTTTCCAGAGTGTAAACGAAAAGAGGATGAATCAATGTATCTATACAATGAAATGGATGAATCGGATAGTGATTCAGATGATGATGATGATATTGTATGTATTGAACAGAAGAAACCAAAGGCAAAAAGGAAACAAGCAAAAAAGTCTTCATCAAGTGGTGGTCAGCCAAGTGTGGTTACTTCTTGTTCATCTAGTTCACCCTCTCCTGAAAAGGCAGTACAGCAGAATCTGCCATCTAATGGGGTGGTTTTGGGTGGTGAATTGAATAATATGAGAAGTAATAATGTACAGAATCATTATCAGCAAAATCACAATCAACTACCAGGTGCGAATAACAATCCATATCAACAACAGCAGCAACAACACAATCGCCACCCTTCCAACAACAATAGTTATGTCAATAACAACAATCCTTATCAAAGACATCAACAACAGAACAATCGTCAGTGGCAGCAGAATGCACCTCAACATCAACAGCAACCGCCAAATACATATCAACAGCAACCAGCATTTGACTATGGTGACTCAAATTCATTTCAGGATGATACAAATATTGATCAGAAGAAGGGAAAGGCAAATCCATTTAGAACGGCAAAAGAGCTTGGACCAAACTTCAATGATAAGAACAAGGGTGGTGGTAATCAAAGGAATGGAAATGATTGGGACAACTATGGTGGTGGTAATAATCAAGGGAATACATATAATAATAACAACAATGGTCAACGTCGAGGAGGGATGAATAACAATAATACACTGCCAGGCGGAACACAAAATCCTGGTAATATGGTACGAGCTGCAATTCGTGCACCAAAGGATAACATTTCTGCAGGGTTGAAGAGAAAGTTTCAACCACCCATGAAACGAGATGCCAATGGAAATAATGGCAACAATAACAACTCATCAAATAACAACAATCGCCAAGGGAGCAACAACAGCAACAGCAATAGCAACAATAAAGAAGAGGAGGAGCTTCCTGAAGAACTCAAGGGACTTGATAAGGAGCTCATTGAAAAGATAAATAATGATATTGTTGATTCTGGAGAGCAGATTTGTTTTGATGATATTGCTGGACTTCAGAATGCTAAGGATACTGTCAATGAGTTGGTCATCATGCCAATGTTACGACCCGAGTTGTTCACAGGTCTTAGAGCCTGTCCCAAGGGATTGCTCCTCTTTGGTCCTCCTGGTACTGGTGAGTTGTGTGTATACTTTATCACTTGTCTCTTCTAATCATTTCATATATCGTCTAACATATACAACATATACACATCACTGTCAACAGGCAAAACTTTAATTGGGAAAGCAATTGCTCATGAAAGTGGAGCAACATTCTTTTCAATATCAAGCTCATCACTTACTAGTAAATGGATTGGCGAAGGTGAGAAGCTGGTGAGGACTTTATTTGCAGTTGCCAACTACCGCGCGCCATCGGTAGTTTTTATTGATGAGGTAGATTCAATGTTGACACAACGAAAGGCAGACGAGAATGAAGCAAGTAGACGTATCAAGACTGAATTTCTTGTACAGCTTGATGGAGCAGGGAATGGTAGAAAGGGACAAGTGCTAGTGATTGGTGCTACAAATCTGCCTGCTGAGTTGGATGATGCAGCACGTCGTCGATTTGTAAAGAAGCTTTACATTCCTCTGCCAGAACAGAGTGCTCGTGAAGCTTTGTTGCGTACACTCTTGGATAAAAACAAGAATAGCTTGTCGGATGAAGAGATTACTAAGCTATCTCATAATACGCATGGGTTCAGTGGTGCAGATTTGAAGGCATTATGCACTGATGCAGCCATGGGCCCATTAAGGAAATTGGGTAAGAAGGCCTTGGCAGTTGATGCAGCCGATGTTCCACCGATCACATACAAGCATTTCAAATCATCACTTCGGAGTATGAACCCTAGTGTTGCTGAAGCTGATTTGGCCGCCTACATTGAATGGAATAATACTTATGGAAACACATGCACGAATGATGACAGTCAAGATAGTGATGATTCAGAGAGTACATCATCGTAGTTCATTTCAAACAATAATCTTCATAGTTTAATGTACAAGTTGTCTATGGTATAATAAACTTTCTCTCTAAAACACAATTCATCACTCAACATATAATTACACATTTCTCTCTGATACTTCAACAACGGGTTTGGTATATATCTTAAGTCAAAGAACCCCCTTCTGTTTTGATAGATGTAGAAGCCGGCGCCTCTAGCTTCATCCAATCGCCTCCCTTCTGTGAATGCAAGATGACTTCAACAGTCTCCAATGTACCTTCGACAAAGGTGATTACACTTAGATCCTCGAGGTCATCGCCATACGGGTCAATCATCTTATTGCCTAATGACCTCAATCCAACGACGAAGATGCATTGCAATAACACAATTAACCCATTTAGTACATCCATTGCAATACTACATTCGTTGCCCCATCCTGTAGAATAGGCCGTATCAATTGCAAAGAGAGGTAGATACAATGCCGACAGTAGTACAAGGAAGTGTATGTAGAAGAAGTGTGGTGGTTGATCTGTATAGTCGTACATCCCATCCATACTTGCCCTTAATGCTAAAATCTTATCATGCATAGCCTTTTCTTGAAAGCTATCAATTTGACCATCCTTTCGAGCCTTAGAAACATCCTGTTGACACCAAGTTACTAGCTCTTTGAAGCACATATTAGAATTGTCCATATCATGATGTTCAATGAGTATCATCTCTTTGGGCGTTAGTAGGCTATACTTTTGGTTGTACACATCAAAAAACTCTAGTTTGCTATAAGGTGATCCTTGTCCGATTGCATTTAATCCTACATATCCAGCGATTTGTGCCGCGTTCATATGTTTCAACAACTTCTCGCCAACATCATCGGGTAGCTGAGCTACGGCCAATCCAGCCACATCTTGGATACGTCCTGAGCATGCTTTTGAGAATCCATACATTTCGAGAAAGCTGTATATATTATGAAGAGGTGTGAAAGGTATGTCGTAAGTAAGATTGCATATCATGTGTATATTTTGTAATGTTATATGTCGTCGGCATGAAGAAGACACACATCACATATAAACTTACCGATCGTTCGTTTGATTAACAAATAGTACAAGGAAGAAACTTAAGAAACCACCCAACACGCCGATATTTGTCTTCTCGAGTAGTTGTGCTGCCTCTGGCTCTTCAATTGCAAAATTTGCGTAGATGCGGATAGAGGTGTAGACGGCTAGTGTAAACCAAACAAGTAGATCGGTAGAGATCTCTTTCAAACATGTGCCCGACCAAAATAATAATATACGCCAGAAAGGCAACTCAGCTCGAAGTAATATCTCACGTCGTTGTTTTTCAACTGTTTGCAATTCAGAAAAGGTGAGGTGTTCATCCTCCCCATCACTTTTGCAGATGTTGTCCGCTAGATTGAATGGTGTGTTAGTTAGCTTGTCCATGATGTTGAATGATCCTTCAGTGCAATAATATTATTGTATTTATTTTGTGATTTGTGTGCCGTTCGTGAGAGGGGAAGTAGTGTTTATCAATTGATGATATTACATATATGGTTTTGTATGTCGGCTGCAGCTGGCCGGCTGGGAGTATGTGGCAAATGGTAGCAATTGTCTGTTCGGCGGCATTTGCAATTGTTGGACAACATGGACTTTCCACCACTTCGAGAAAAGTGACTTGCTAAGTATTTTGGATATACAACCGCCATCTTAACCTCCCAAATCCCAAACCTTGCTTGACTACTCTTATGGTATAACTTGACAACTAAGTGATACTTGCACTCGCGGCTAATCTCTCAAACATGGCAACAGAACCTGAATCTCGCAAAGCACTGCGTAATGCACGTCGTGTCCTCATAAAGGGTAAGTAAGGACGACGACGGGGTTTCAAATTGCAATCATTTTGGTATCCTTTACTAACCCTTCTTTTTTTATTATCCATTATCCTCATTATTACAGCTGGTACATCAGTTGTAGCCAACGAGGACGGTAGACCATCCTTAAATCGTCTTGGTGCAATCTGTGAACAAGTGGCTGAATTACATAGACGTGGTGTAGAGGTAATTAGTAAGTATCAGTTCATGTGCATATGATGTGCACAGTATTGATGTGTTTATCTAACAAATACTTCTTCTCTACTACTACCTGCATACTAAAATAGTGGTCAGTAGTGGAGCAACAGGTATGGGTAAACGATTAATGCGCAAGCATGGACGTATGAGCATGACAATGAAAGAAGTTGCCTCATTTGGTGAACAGATGGAAACTCTCGATAATGAATTAGGTTCGGCTGAAAAACGAGCAAGATCAATGAGTGGTGAGATGATGAAACGTCGATACTTTGATACAGTTGTTAACTCCGATGCACGTCCACATACAATGCATGATTCCAAGAAGACATATGATTCTGCCTGTGCGGCCGCTGGACAATTTGATATGATGAATTTGTATAATGCATTACTTACACAGATGGAAGTGAATGCTGCTCAAGTATTATTAACTGAGGGAGACTTTCGTAATGAAGAACATCTTAATAATCTTCATTACTCCATTGAGCGATTATTAAGTGTGGGCATTATCCCTATTATTAATGAGAATGATGCTGTTAGTGCAAATAGAGGATATACTGACGGAGACTTGTTCAGTGATAATGATTCAATGGCGGCACTGTGCGCTCGTAGCTTTGCATGTGATCTTTTAATATTGCTAACTGATGTCGATGGAGTGTTTGATCGTCCACCGAAAGAAAAGGGTGCAAAGTTATTGCCTTTCTACAGTCAAACACAGTCGGTTGGGATTGGTGAGAAGAGTAAGCATGGACGAGGGGGTATGGATAGTAAGATCAGTGCCGCCCAGTCTGCAGTTGAGCCTGGTAGTCAGTGTAGGGCTTGTGTGGTACTATCAGGTGCTGACTTGAATGCTATTAGGTCTGTCACAAGCAAGGATTATGATGCAAGTATTGGTTCCAAGGGTACTTTGTTTGCAACTCCGGGCAGTGAGCTCGAGAAACAAGCAATTAAAGAGATTGAGGACGCACAATCTAATAATGGTGATGCAGTATCAGAAACGGCGAGGCAAATGGCAGTAGCATCGCGAGATCAAGCAAGGAAACTTCAAAATCTCCCACATTCAGAAAGAAAGGCGATACTTTATGCTGTGGCAGATGCATTAGAAGCTGAGAAGGAAGTTTTACTTGCTGCAAATAAGATTGATTTAGAGAACGCCACAAAGAATAATACAGATCAGCAACTTGTATCAAGGTTGAAGTTAACAGATGGCAAACTTGCTACACTATCAAGTGGCATTCGACAAATTGCAGATCAACCGGATCCACTGGGAGTTGTAAAGGTGAAACGAGAGTTGGCAGATGGACTCATTCTATCACAAATTACTGTCCCGATTGGCGTGCTTATGATTATATTCGAAAGCAGACCCGACAGTATGCCACAAATATCAGCTTTAGCGCTTGCCAGTGGAAATGGACTATTGTTAAAAGGGGGCAAGGAAGCGGCTTGCTCCAATGAGGCGATTCACAAGGTAATTGGAGATGCCATCGAGAAGGGCAGTGGAGGAAAGATAACAAGAGATATCATTGCCTTGGTAACGAGCAGAGGACAAGTTGCTGATATGCTAAAGCTGGACGATGTTGTCGATCTTGTCATTCCTCGTGGTTCTAACGCTTTGGTATCCTATATCAAGGCCAATACTCGTATCCCCGTTTTAGGGCACGCTGATGGTGTATGTCATGTCTATGTTGACAAGAGTGCTACAGATGCATCATTAGTAACCAAGCTTGTTGTGGATGCCAAGACTGACTATCCTTCTGCTTGTAACGCTATGGAAACACTTCTTCTACACAAGGATACTTTGGAGGCATCTTCCGGAAACATTGCCATGTCAGTATTAATGAGCTTACGAGCAGCTGGTGTCAAATGTTTAGGAGGCCCTAATGCAATGAAGGCTGGTCTATGCGATATTGCAGCTAAGGAAATGAAGTGTGAGTATGGTGACTTGACGTGTATGGTAGAGATTGTTGACAACATGGATGAAGCTATTGATTGGATCCACAAGTATGGTAGTGGGCATACTGAAGCAATCGTATGTTCGGATGATAGTGATGCAGGAAATGAGTTTCTTCGGCGAGTTGATGCAGCATGTGTTTTTAAGAATGCGTCAACACGATTTGCTGATGGTTATCGTTTTGGTTTAGGAGCTGAAGTGGGAATATCTACAGGAAGGATACATGCACGAGGTCCTGTCGGTGTAGAAGGCTTGCTTACTGTCAAGTATCAAATTCAATCGTCGGGTATCAATACGGCAGCTGAATATAGCAGCGGCGAAAAAACTTTCACACACAAGGAGCTTATGTGAAGAGTAGTAGAAAGAAAATGAGTATTGTACTAGAGTCTAGCTTAATGACTGTACTCAATTACTTCTACACTAGCTCCAACTGGACAACCTCATCTCCTCTAGAAATCCGTCCATCGCCGCCACCGGTAAGAGAGATTTTTTGAACAAATGTTGTTCGAAGTTTCGCCCAAGTATCTTCGCTTTTAATCCCTACTGGATCCATCGAGGCTATCTTATATTCAGTACAAACATTGACAACAACCTCAACAGCTGGTGTTGAATGTAGTCTATTGCAATGATAACCATTTGATATGACTGATGATGTCGATATTCCATTGGCTTCTTCTTCTTTATTCAAACTATTTGCTGCTTGTTGTAATGAATCATGCCAATATAAATAGTCAAATTCGTCTTCAAATAGATATTCTCGACTTGTTTTTCCATCTTTTGTTTTGATATGTACTACATGTCCTGAGATGAATGTTGATTCATTCTTTGATGATGACTTCTTTTGCTTAACTTTTTGCTTCTCAACCAAATTGGAATTGTTATTATCAACAATCTTTGCCCCATGCAATGTAATTTGTTCAATCAGTTTATGTGGTTTTGGAAGTGCTTCTGCATAACAAGTTAATACTCCATGTGATGATAACATTATGTATTGACGTTTCCATGACTTGCTTGAACTACTACGAGTATATACCCAACCACTCACATCTTCTAGAACATGACTGTCTCCTCTTCCTATTGTGCTACCATTTGTTTGTTTACAAACTGTAATTGAAAGAGGAGTAGCCTCACTAGATGATGGACAAATCACAATCATATTACGATTGAGACATAAGTTCTCAGCACAATAGTAGGAATCGCCACCACTCCTTGTACGATTACTTGCCAGTAGTATATCACGTGCATATCGTATTGCTTGTGCTTCTGATATTACTGATTGATTGTGTGATGATTGCTCCATGTTGTTGTTGCTATTATCTTGCACAGTAGTATCACATAATGATGATGATAATATCAACTGTGTCAACCTTCCAACAATACGTTCAGGACCATGAAATGCATCACCGACTAACACTTCTTCATTATTAAACTTCACAGAATCACGTAATAGATCCTTCCATAATTGTTCTACACTAGTGGATACATCTAGTTCATGAAATGCCGTATTAGAGAGTGTGTTGTTATTATTGTCTGATAGTTGTAATCTAATCCATTGTACTGGAACTTTCATGGGTTGATCTTCCAGTGTTTGCAACGCATAGATGTATCCATCTTTGGTTGTAGCAGATTGTGTTGCTTGCCTAATTTGTAAGTATTGTTCCAAGTACGCTTTGTATGGTGAGTTTGTTGGTACATGAATGTTATTGTCTCTACCCTTTTTCTTCTTACTCTGTTCTCTAGTCGAGTACTCTAAAAAGTTATCACCCCGAACAACAGACGCACCAATCATTGCATTATGTATAGCCTGTATCCAAGATTTACATTCTTCTATAGTGTTAGTCATCCATAATCTTCTTTTACCATTTTGTACTTTAATTTCGAATACCGTGCCATTCGTTTTAGATGATGATAATATCTTGACGCTATGTATTGTAACGGATTGACATGTACATTTTGATGCATGTAATTGTATATCATTTCTTTTTAAATCACTCTGTTTCTTATTTGATGAAGTAGATGTATCGGTATAATAAGAAAATGTACCTCTTCTCAACTCTACATACTTTGTTTTCCATTTTCCTTTCATGCGATGGGATGCCTTACGCAATGTACCGACTTTGATTGTATTTTGACTGTTTATATCAGACTCTAATGCTATTTGATCACGTTGGTTTAGTAAGTCAAGTATTGCACGGAGAAATATACCATGCTCCGTTGCTAGATTGTTAGTTGATATTGTTGTTGTTTGTTGGGATGTAGTTTGTGGTGGTAAACTTTCACTGGTTGTAGATGTTAGTTGTTGGGTGGGGTGAGGGGAATCCTCTCCTTCACCATTGTCAGTTGCAACTTGTGTCTCTGATATCATTTCACCTACACAATTGATATCCTCGATGGTGATATTACCGCAGTTCATAAAAACGAGTTATGTAAGCACTAAATACCTATAAAAATCGGTATACAAATCGCTGATATGAATTTGAAGTATCACGTATATATTATATCGTATAGGTACCTATCACTGAGACAACGTTAACAAACGTCTACAGACAAATACTCCGATTGTCTGTAATTGTAATGCCAATGTGGCCTATCTCCCAAATTTAATACATACCTAGAGGTAGTATTAATTGTAGGATGGCATGATCACCGCTAAGAAACTTTTACATAGAATTTGGAACTTTTTATTAATATTAAGTTCCATCATAATTTGATGATGAATGAACTGTTGAACTGTCCTATCTTGTATTACTGTATTGCAATCGACTCTTAGCGGACTATATACATCTTATATACACTTTGTACAGTTAAAGTAGTCAGTTTAACATATCCACTGATTTGAGCCATCAATACCTTTGTTTTAGAAGATATCATATATCTTTCAGATACCAACTCTCGGTGCATCAAAATTAAAAATCAATATATCTTATCTCCTATAATCAGTGGGATATTGTGGAAGTCAATACATCAGTTTATAAAGCTCTTTCGGTACTTCATTTTCATACTCCGCCGAACTTATCGAAACATAAAGATGCCCAAAGTAACATCATCAAAGAAGGGCAGCAGTACTGCTAAAGGTAAAAATGGTAAGAAGTCGTCTACCACAACTACCAACAATAATAAAGGTGACAC
>Ga0214481_100307_pt1 | contig 26246 bp, 24 predicted proteins | sample M1_20Mar14CPVII9_4_FD_165057 | JGI IMG/M metagenome (GOLD analysis project Ga0214481, IMG submission 165057) | Marine eukaryotic communities from Monterey Bay, California, United States - M1_20Mar14CPVII9sort6BwellG10 | ecosystem: Environmental > Aquatic > Marine > Unclassified | place: USA...
CCGCAACTACTTCATTTTCTTTACCAGGAAAATTGTTGAATGTAAACGTTGCACCTGCAGTTCCTGTGAAACTTGTAATATTACCGCCTTCTCGAAATTCAACTATGCAATCTGATCCTTTATTATTATTAACTTGTCGAATGATGATAACTCGTTTAGGATTTGTACTTTCTTTCCAAACACCTATCGGACTCTCAAACTGCATATGCAAAAACACGAGATGTGATTGAGAGATATAGTTTTAGTATGTATTATGTATAAAGTATCAACACACAATACTCAATGGCGACGTACCTTCTTATTTATCCATTCATTACTTCCATTGTCAAATGATATGATCCTAACTTTATCTGATTTCCGTCTTGTCAACGTTCCTTCTTCAACATTCGATAATCCCAACTTACTAAAGTCAAATAGAAGCTTTGTTTCTTTACCTTCTTCTTTTATAACTTTTACTGGAAGTATAAGTTCATTGTCTTGTGGTGTATCTTTGAGTAGTAATGTAGCACTTTGATCATCACCATATAATATCCTGTATCCGTTTGGATGTTGTGGATCAAACCATACTGCTTGGTAATTCATTGATTCATCCTTTGTAGCATGTGCCGATTGAGGAAATGTTAATAGTGATATAAGAGCGGGAGAAGTAATTGTAGAAGTGACAGTAGCGATGAGTACATCTCGTCTACTTTTTGATCTATTCATCTTTGATGTGTAAGTCGAATCATGAAATTGAAATTGAAATGCATCTACGCTGCTAATGATACTTGACGATAATACAACCACAACCACTGCAACTATCAGTATCAAGAACGTCATATCCATTTCGTCACTAATTGCAACAAGAGGTACCTTTGACTTTGAATGATGTTGACGACGCTGGATATGTATTATTGTTCTTTGTTCATCAACCTCAGTCCAGAGTCGAACTAACAATACACCTGACTATTCGTCGTCCGTGTAGTAAAGCATCAATCCGTCAACATCAACATCTAAAAGAGGGGGAGAAAAGGGGAGATGATATTATCATGATAATGACATCGAACATGGAGAGTAGGCTTCGGCAAAAATACAAAGCCAAAATGGCCAAAATACAAAAAATATGGAATACTTTGTATTTTATAAAGGTATCTTTGGGTATAATTGGCAACATATGGGTATATAACGAGTATATATAGGTACATAATTTTGTATTTCTTGCTCTATAGAATGCCCAAAATACAAAAATGTACTTTTGCCGAACCCTAATGGAGAGAAAAGAAAGGATACCGTGAGGAACAACACAAGAGAATTTCAACTCAACCATAAACTCTCAATTCTCAACTAATAACATCAATAAACAACCATCAAATATGCCGACAGAGACGACCCCACAGCTCCCTCCCATGCCAATGGCGGCCAATGACAATGGCAACAATAATTCGGCGGCGACGGTGTTTGATAGCGTCTTCCAGCATGATAATACCACAGAAGCAACAGGTAATGTCGGTGCATCAACACTTGGTGTATCTTCAACCCTTGATCAAAAGCCAGCAGCTGCAGTTAAACCCCAACCACCACAGTCAACAACAACAATCAAACGAGTCTTCAAATCATCCTTCAATTTCAAAAGTAACATCAACTCTTCTTCCACTACCACCACTAACACACATCCATGCGGTATACTCCACGCATCTAAAACAAGCAACAATACCGAACAACATACATTCGGTTGGATAACCAACATACACAATCCAAACACAACAAACAATGTTTTTGACTATTTAAATAAATATGGATATAATAAAACAAGTTCTTTTAAATTTATACCGTATACTAGTAAATTATGTTGGATTAATAAATATCCACAATGTAATATAAACTTTGATGTTGATACTAATGGTGTTGTTGTTGGTAATGCAGATTGGGAAGTTGAACAACTAAATAGCCAAAAGAAGAAGAGTATGGCATTATCAAAGAAGAAGAAGTCATCACGTAAAGCACAGCCAAAACTCCTCCCATCATCAATCCTACCAAATTTACAACGATCTGAGCTACATAAAGAAATATACAATTATTTCAATTGGCTTCACAATGAATTACAAGATATGGAAAAGACAAATCATAGTGGTAGAAGACAGGTATCTAATGCTGGTATTAACGTGTTATCATTAAAGGGTATAATTGGTAAGATGGAGAATGCTTTTAAGATGTTACAGTAAGATGGAAGAGGGTGGTAAGAAATTTGATGATAGTGTAGCAGATATTTTGGCAGTGGATAACAATGGTGATAGTAGTGGTATGAATGTAGATGATATACAACTACCAACACAAAAGAAAACATTGCCATATTTGGAGTCTGCACTGGAATATGAACTTAATACACGAGCTTCGTTATCTACATCATCTACTACTACAACTACAGCACAAGGTACAAAGAAGCAATCTACCGAATCAAAGATTAGTTGGAGAAGTCTAAACTTTGATATACTCTATCTAAAGTTGATTGATTTTAAGAATGACAAGGGACATGTTAGTCCACCATTTAAACATCCAGAGTTGGGTCGTTGGGTGAGTGAATTGAGATCAAATAAGAAGATGTTACGAGAGAGAGGATTGGAGTTTGAACAACCCTTGAATCAAGTAGATGGAACTAGCACTACGACTACTGCTACTACTGCTGGGGGAAAGACGGGAGAGACACCGACACCGACAGAAGAAGAACAACAACCACCAAAGAAGAAACAAAAGAGAGAAAGAAAAGTAATACCACCAACATCCAACACTTACCTCTCTCAAGATCGTGTACAACAATTAGATTCAATAAAGTTTATATGGTCAATAATTACAAACCGTGCAACGTGGGATGAACGATTTGAGGAATTAAAATTATTCAAGGTTAGTAATGGACGTTGGCCAACGACAAAAGAGGGTACTCTGGGTAATTGGTTGAAGAATCAACGAAAGTTGTTTAGTAAGGAGGATGTTGATTTTATGACTAATAAAAGGCCAAAGGTAAGTGTGTTTGTGTGATATGCTCAGATGTAAATATATATATATGTGTGTCAAGGTATACTCACTACTATCTTCTTATCACATCATTCAAACAACATGTAGTTTGAGGAGATTGGATGTCCATTACGACAGCGGACGTATGTGGCTATGAGCTGGGATGATAGGTTTCAACAACTAGTTGAATACGGTCGAGTGAATCGTCACTTCAACGTCCCAAAGGAATTCAACGATACGAATCGAGGCATTGTTATGAACTCTGACGCTGCTGAACAGAATCGATTTCACAAGTTTGTATCGAAGCTTCATACTGAGTATAGAGCTATACAACGGGGTGCTACAAGTACCATGCTAAATGAAGAACGTATTGCTCAGCTTCGTAATATTGGCTTTGAGTTCTCAGCCAAGGCTGACAAGAAGTCGATACCCGAGGTTGATTGGCCAACGAGGTTGCAACATCTTGAATCATTCAAAACTGAAATGGGTCACTTGAAGATCGATCCAATCTATGACAAGTTCTCCAACCTTGGTGGTTGGGCCGTTGATATGTCAGAAAGATACAAGCGATGGCAAGAAGGACAGGAACATGTATCTCCTGAAATGGTAGATAAATTCAATCTACTTAGTGCAATGGGCTTTGGCTTCGATATAGTTAGGTCTCGACGAGGTGAACGTTCTTGGGATGCTTCATTCAATCTTCTCAAGACATACCTGGCCGAGACTGGTAATACAAGAGTACCTCATCACTACAAGGCAGACTATCGACTTGGATCATGGGTAGCGGTGCAGAGAAAGGAGTATAAGTTACTGTCAGAAGGGAAGCAAAGCCGACTCACTCAAGAGCATATGGAGAGGTTGCAGAGTGTAGGTTTTGAATGGACCGTGAGACGAGGTGGTCAACAAGTACTAGGTGAGGGAGAGAGTATCAATGTATAGACTATTGAATAAGATAGTTCTTAAGATTTTCTCCAGCCTACATGTTCATACTTTTATGTATATAATGTATTGCTATGCTTATCATTATGACTATGAGCTCTCTTCATCTATTGTCGATCAACTGAGATCAAACGATTACGACAAGCTGAGATCATGAGTGATTCTTCTACATCATACCCGACTACATCCGATATCTTTCGAATAAACTTAATCTTGTCGTCTGAAGACATGCTTTCTTCTGCTACCCTGTCCAGCGAGTTAAGTAGAGCCGAAATGGATATAGTTGAACGAAGTAAAGGAACACATGCTGCATCGTGTACAGCAACTTCGACCTGATGACGAGCATTAGTACAAAGCTTAAGTGCATCTCCATTTCCTGGTAGTAGCTGCAGCATATAGTCGATGAACTGAAAAGGAGTAGGGCCATTCAACTTCCATCTCAATGATGTCAGGATACGACGCTCACATGATAAGATAGCTTCCGTACTATATTTTCGATTCGAGAGTTCACTAATCGCATCAGCGCTAATCATGATGGGCTCAGAAATCTTCACTGCAATGTAGAGACAAGAGAATGCAACTAAATGGTACTCTCGTTTGTTACGTCTAGCTCGTTTTGCTCGAGGAGTATTCGTGCTCATGAATCTATCCAAATAATTCATTGCAATGATGGCGGTCTCTCTTTGCATCCCAATCTTGTCGATTATGTAGAACATCCATTCACATATTTTCTCACGTGTCGATACATCAACAATATCATAGTCCAAAATAGCACACTTTAAGAAATCTCTGCTTGACACATTGTTGATCATATTAGAGTCCTCCTTCTTTGTAATATGTAGATGATGAACACTAAGGTAGTCCGTCTCTTGCTTGAGCATCGATGATAGGATTTGTTTGCAACTGTAGATGTTATCGTCGTTAGTCATCTCAGGATAGAAATATAGAATGATCGATGAATGAGGTATGATATTGATAATATGATAAGAGCAATGTAAAAGTAAAGAGATGTGATTTATGAGCGCAATCTACCTCATCTGATGCCTCTCATAACTGCCCGCTTTCATCCAACACTTAGTGTCGCCTTATGAATACTGCCCTCAATAGATCCGCCACTCTAAAGGCTCATGATGTAGGCTGAGGGTGATAGATGATGATATATGAGCGAGTGTCTCTTTTCTCGTTAAAAGTCATTTGTCACTTATATCGTCTTAGTGGGGGGTAACCTTATCTCATTAGATCCAAGGCAGAGATGAAGGGATATAACGCCATGGTCGGAGCTATGATCTAATAGAAATGCTTACATATAGAAGAATATCAAGTTAAGCTTACCTACTTTATGCTACAAAATATGAGACGAAAGTACACTAAACAAAGTAAAAGTATCCTCAACAATACAACTAATTTACATCTCTTATTTCCAAACTATTCTAACAAACTACGAGACATTGACACAAGTACATCTAAAGAGCATCTCCTTTTACCTGTTTTACCTTTGTAGATTCTCTCTTAGATCTATCCTGTAAACGCTTACGACAAACCTTGATCATCGGTGAATCTTCCACATCATATCCAACAGTATCGGATAACTGTTGAATGAACTCTATCTTCTTATCTAATGAAATGCTATCTTCTATGGAGTTGAGTACAGATGAAATAGATATAGTTGATCGACGTAGAGGGACACATGCTCCATCGTGCACTGCAACTTCAACCTGATGACGAGCATCATGAGCAAGCTTGGATCTGATATTGATACAAGTATCTTCTGGTAACAATTGCAGCATGTAGTCGATGAACTGGAATGGAGTAGGGCCATTCAGCTTCCATCTCAATGATGCCAAGATATGACGCTCACATGATAGGATGGATTCTATACTGTATGCTCCTCTTGAGAGTTCTCTAATCATATCAGCTCCCATCACAATCGGCTCGGTAATCTTCACTGCAATGTAGAGGCAGGTTAATGCAACTAGCTGATACTCTCGTCTATTGAATCTTGCTCTCCTTGCTCGAGGGACACTTGTGCTCATGAATCTATCGAGGTAGTTCATGGCGATGATGGCAGTCTCTCTTTGCATCTCTACTCGATCAATAATGTGAAAGATCCATTTGCAAATCTGCTCACGTGTCGAAACATCGACGATGCTATAGTAGAATGACGATGACGATGATGTTTGGAGTACTGTATTCTCCTTGTCCTTGTTGGTGTTCCTATTAATGTGTAGATGATGCACACTAAGATATTGAAGTTCTTGCTCAAGCATCGTTGATATAATCGGTTGGAGCATCGTATCAGTTGTAGTAGTAGTGGTAGTGGGTATAATTGTATGAAGAGTTGCTGATGCTAATCCTGATGAGCTGATATTCTATATTGCTGATGAATCTATTACTATTGTGCCTTACTTTCACACATAATAATAAAATCTTGCACATGCATGATGCATGTTGAACATAGATTGTTATTAGGTAGTACGATTGCCCCATGCTATGACTACAAATCCCTAGCTGATATTCCACTGCCAAGTAGGCATTCAGGCATTTATTCTAGCGGCCTGGATAAATTGATCAATCAACTGTCCGTACTGCCTCCACTGCCACAAAATGACCTGAATTTTACAGCCTTATTTCTCCTTCTTGGCCATATTTCTCCTTCTTCGTCTCAGACGTGTCTCTTTCTACTCAAGTCGAAATTGCTACCTGTCTCCATAGATCTCAAATAAAGCAGCACTATGAATCTTTGAATGAGCGGGGAGAAGATAGCTAGTGAGAGTACGAGATGCATGAGAATCAGACGAGAAGAAGAAAGCTAGGAGAAGAGATACATTGCGACCGTGAGGAGATGGGTACTAGGTACTCCTTAAACTTAGCATTAGCAATCGATTATGTATATCATATAATCATCTTTTTAAAGTTCTAACTATGCTATATTCTAATCAACCGCCGCCTATTGCTAATTGTTTATAATATCTGTCTCTTACTATTACTGGGAAAGTATCTCAGGATACTTTTGCATTTTGATGATACCACATCTAGAACCGATACCAAACATCGTTTGCTTAGCATTGCACTACTAATACTGCCAATGCTAAGCAAATTACTTTCCAAATCTCTCAGACCACATGCATTTGAAACATACCAACATTCATCGCCTCCTATCTATAACTCAACGATCTAGTTGCCTGTCGGTATCGGCATCTATCAACTCCGAGCAGATATAGCCCCGTCAACAGCCGTCATCTCTGCTTTTCCATTCTATATGCTGGCTCTTCTTTTCAATTGGGATATATCATTTAACCATGGTACATTAATAGCTCGTAATCGTTCATCTCTTTGCATCTCTATTCCAACAACCGATGTACTGATATCATCGATACAACTTTGTGCTAATTGTGATAGTTCAGCGGGAGACATCTCTTGAATCATATCCTTTAGAATAACATTATTATTGTTGCTTTTGTGATCTCTGTTTTCATTCATCTTGTGTATGGTCATGGTTTTAAAGATATGACGTCTGGACTTGGACAGTGTGATAGAAGATATCACGTCACTTGCCAGCAAATACTACTATCAATCAAGAGATATGCCCTCAACGATGGAGAATCACATAGGTAGATGCCTCTGCCTTGCCACCACGTTGTCAATACAGCGTTACAAATTATGCCATAAGAATAATACATATTACTATATTGTCATCAATCTCAATTTGCAAATTGAGAGAAACTCGGTCATCAAATGCCACTGTCTCGTTGGAGGCCAACCAAATATATTACAGGAAGACCGCATAGCTCAATTGGCTCAATGTGAGGCTACTTCTTCAATGCATGAAGTGTCGCTTATATTTAAACCGCCCGTGTCCGAGGCAGGTTAGAATGAACTACTGCCCCTTCGGACCAGATATATTGGCAGTGGAGATTTGACCGGAAACGGCAAGGATACCAAAGGAAACGACACGGAGGAGGTCATTGGAGTAACAAATATAGCTAAACAAATATCAACAAACACATAGATAATTTACTAACAAATTAACAGATAACTATATCTACAGGTATCTTTACGCAAAATGTACTTGTACCTGGTCATTATAATCGTAATCTTTTTTTATTTGAGCTGTAGATGGCAATTTGCCGCTCTCAACCAGCTAGGCGACACACATATTCCTCATAAATAGTTTGAGCCCAGACAAAACATTGCAATTCACTACTATCTCCATAATCTAATCTACGATCAATACTCCTCTCTTCAACCTTCTATAATCTTATCTCTACGGATCATTTAACATCAATCACACGACAACGACAACAACACTCAACAAACATGATGACTTCTTCTATCAACAACAACAACAACAACATGAACACCACCACCGCCTCTGCCGATGCCAAGACACTCACCAAACCCAAACGTCCCCTATCAGCCTACAATCTATTCTACCGTTTCAAGCGTCAGAAGATCCTCGAGGCACACGCCTCCGGTAATGATTCCAAGGAGGCAATCATTGCAATCCTCTCCTCCCTACCCGGTCTTGAAGATTACTCCCCGTCATCATTAGTATCAACATTAACACCCGCACAGGTATCAGAACTATCCAAGCAGGAGATTCGTAGTGCGTTACTACCCAACCTATCACCCAATGATACAAGGAAGCGTACTCATCGTAAGAGTCATGGTGCTATGAGTTTCTTGGAGATGAATAAGGTTATGGTCGCGAGTTGGAAGAGTGTTGATGAGGAGACTCGGTCGGTGTTTGAGGAGTTGGCCGAGGTATGTGATATTGTGTTGTTGTGTGTGCATATGATATGAGTTCTCATTGCAATGGATCTCAACGATATCTCGTCTCTCTCTTCCTCCATCACCACCACAGATTGGCCGACGCATGTATCACAAGCGTGTAGCCGAATACGAGGAGGCGTCCTCCACCCTCACATATTCTATGACTCCGGTTGTTGAGGGTTCACCCAAGAAGAAGATGCGTATTCATACGCCTCCTCAGCAGAAGGTTGAGCAATTTGTTGCTCCCTCTGTGTCCTCCGTTCAACAAGTAGTTCCTACCATGATTGCACCCACTACACCTCCTCAATCGTCATGGAAGTCTATTGCAATTGATGAACTTGCCATGCAGCAGTTTAACACCCTGCCGCCGTTCAAGACATTCTCCTCAAATGCTACTACTCTTGATAACTCTCGTCGAGTATCATTAGCAGCAAGTGATGTAGGATATGACGATGGAAGCATGTATTGTGTCACGGCACCTATGAAGTTCCCCGAGACAATCAATTTACGTCCATCAGATATCAATGTCGTATCCTCAAGTACTACTACTACTCCCATCGGTATCGTCAGTCCAATTAGTCAAATTGATATGGACTTTGATACACTTGACACGACGTTCGATTTGAACAATAATGACTTTGATAAGTTGTTCGATTTGGAAGATCAGTATTCCAAATCCTCAAGTGGTAATGTCGACGTCAATGATTCGGCAAGTTGTTCATCTATTACTGATGATGATATGTCAATGGAATGTGATGCATTTGAGTTGCCATTCTCTCCCGTGAATGACAAGATGCAAGAAGCTCAACCTGATCATATTGGAAGTGAGGAGCCATCAGTTGACGATTTCCTCAAGTTGATTGCTCAGTTGGATGATAATCTATCTTCCTACCCCATGGCTTTGGCCGCCTAAACTCTCTTTTGATGATGTGATATGTGATTCTGATGCCTATGGCAAGTTTAAAGCCGTGCACAGACTAGGTCTAATATGACCTACTTGTTTAAATAGATAGATGTAAAGAGGTTACTAGAAAAGAAGACTATGATCATGTTTACATCTCTTTCTTAGACTCTAGACTAGCTAGATCTCTCTGTTCTCTACGAGCAAGTTCAACTACTTGTCACTCCTGTGTAAGTAGTCATTACATAGTCATCTGAATGCCATTCAAGACGTATTAGCCCAAGAAGAATCTCTTCCTCAGTCCTTCTCTTTACAGAGTTGAGGATAGAAATTATACGAGTGTACTGTTCAAACTAATCTAGTTTACATATGCTTGCCTAGTATCCTATCGATTCATATATCTTACATCTTATCCCTTCTAAACAGAGCTCTCTCTTCTTCCAAAGTGTCGTCTATCTCTATCTTGAAGATGACCACATGGATGTACGTGGTGAAGCACTAGTAGTACTATTCACACTCTTGGTAGTCACAGGAGATGAAGTAGTTGAAGTAGCAGGTGATGAAACGGGTGTAGTAGTAGCAGCTTCTTGAACCTCTTGTGACCTTGACGATTCAGTACTACTTGAACTTGACGAATCATTACCACTAACAAAGTTACTTAATCGATCTTTAACAATATACACTTGTTCTAAACTATCAAAGTTATATTCCTTCATAACAGACAATAATGTATGTAATATACATTGTTTCTCATCTTCATTGGTAACCTGATCAAGTGCATTTAATATAGATGCCAAGGCAACTGTACTACCCCCTTCAATATTACTTAACATATAATCACGTAATGCATATTCAATTTGAAATCGTGTTTCATCTAATATAAAACACCATGTACTTTCATCTACTACACTACTACTCTCTTCTCCATCGTCTATTGATACTGAAGATTGTAAATGTTTATATATCAATGATAAAACATGGTATGCAAACTGTACATTCGTAGGACAATTAATATTCCATTGCAATGCTTTTAGTATATAACATTCCATTTCTTCAATGTCAGATATAGTATAGAGACCATTGGACATACTGGCAAACATGTCTGAGGCAAAGGCGATTGGTTCATGTGCTTTAATTGCAATGTAGAGTGAGGACATTGATAGGAGTTGATATTGTTTACGATTTGTTAGGTAGAGTTGTGTTGATGAGGATGACGATGATGATGGTAGTGAGTTGTTGTCGTCGGATATTGTTGTACTTTTGGATGATTGGGAGAGGAAACGATCTATCATTTCCATTGCCTAGATAGATTATGATGAAGCAGTAGAGAGGAATCGGTGGGTTAGAGAAGAGAAGGAGATAGAAGGGCATTGAGTCATCGTCATCGACATCGACAACATGGACATGAGAGATACGGACTTACAATTGCAACAGTCTCTCTATCGAATTGACAAGCATCAACAATACTATAACACCAATCAACGATAAGTTGTCGATCCGATGATGTTATAACTGCATTCTCCTTATCATCACATGACGATGATGAGGGAAGATGCTGCAAGTGATTGATGGATGATAAATAATCATAACTTTTGTATACTGTTTGTTCTTTATGAAGCATGACGGATAATGCCTCATGAACTGAGGTTGGATCATGTGAGAGGGACTCTTGAACTGACGGCATGGTTTTAATTATATATTTGTTGTATTATGTGGAAGAGCATCTAAATTAATGGGCAATAGAGGAAGGGAGAGAGGCAGTACACTGCTTTCATTTGCAAATTACGATCATGTGGTTGGGTATCCTAAGAAAAAATGGATAAATCATATAGGGATAAGGACACAGGGCTTATCATAACATCAACTTGATCGTAAAATCTGGCATTGGAGTCATCCTAGGCAGTAGACGGGCAGGAGATGGGCACTTGATGATTCTTGCTTCATAATACAAGTATCTTGATGAATGCAATACCACATATGATAGAAATAGATAAAGTCAAGTTGGCCCTAATTATCTTATGCATTTCCTAGTCTATCTCTGCATACAGCCTACATGTTTGTCTGGTACTTGTTCAAAACATTGAATGTATGTAATGCACTGGAACACTTCGCTTTGATTGTATCCAAGTCATTGTATACTTCCTGTGATCCCTCAATCTTGCCGTCTTGCAATGTATAAACAACACGATATACTTCGTCAATTCCTTCGGAACTACACTGGAGACGGAACTCACAATCATAACAGTCTAAGCCTATCCTTCTGTAATGAATGAGTGTAATATTTGTTCCCTTCTTTAGATAGCTTGCATGTAATTCCTTCACGGCATCTCGATCAAGAACTGTTCCTTCATCGACCATATTGCCACGCATGCCGTCGATGTATTTGCGGCCTCCTGTCTTTCTGACAAGGGTGTACTTCTCATGAAAGGCTGCATCGAATAATGATTCAACTTCTTTAAACTCTTTAGGGGTACCGTCATATGCGGCAAAGTACTGTCTGAGTGAGGCTTCTGCTTTATTAGAGGACATGTCTGATGTGTGTATAATATATAAGTCTGAGTTTGTTGATTCTGTTGATTGATTTCTTCTTTAACCTCAGCTTGTGATTTAGGTTGTTTCGTTTGTTAATTAACCTTTGCTTGTGCTTTAGGCTGTTTTGTCTGTTTACTATGTTGTTGATATTTGATTTGCTTTGTTTCCTCTTTGGATTTATGAGACGAATCTGAGACTACTCAACAACATCTTGACCAAACACATTTCTTGATTTGGTCTTGCCTGGATCAAGGATACCGAAGATACCCAAGGATACCTTAATCTAACAAATCATGTCGCCAATAGCCCTGTACGGACTGATTAATAGACCTTTGACCCTGCCTTTAACCAATAAAGAAAGAGTAATGCATTGGTGAGCACTTCTTATAACATTTGATAGCAGCAAAGATAATCAAGCATAGAGAAATGTGGATCTCGTGGTATAGAAGCTCAGACATAAACCGGAAAGTGTAGTATGTTCAAGGGCAAAAGAGACGCAAATGGGAAGAGATATTACACCATGTCCTGACAATAAAGTCAAGTTGTGCAATATACAACTGTTTTGCGCATTGGGATATATAAACGATGAAACTTCTCCTCCGATATCCGACTTACCTTACCTTGACGGGGGATTCATCAGCGTATTCAGCTCTTCTTCAAAGCTTTAGCCTCCTTGGCCTTTGCAATACCCGCTTCATATGGTGGCTTAATCGGGGCGACTAATACATCCTTGGCCTCCGTAAATGAGTATGATTTGTCACTATCCATAATTCCTCCAGGAATATCCATCATATCTTGTCCTCTTAAAGTAGAACATGCCACAAATGGTACAATTGTCGGAACTACATCCTGTCCTGGAAATTCTCTCAATCCACCAATACCACCAACACCTTCATCCCATCCCCCTTCTAGCTCTAAATTCAAACAATTATCTGCATCTAACTTTCCATGTGTGAATCCTTGACAAACAACAAAGGATTCAATACTAGCATTCCTACTTGCCGTTGGTTTGGCACACGTTACTTTCTCAAATAGTAATTGTAATTGAGTATATATTAATCCAACATCTCGTCCTCGAAATATCTTGGCAACAAATGTACCGCCAGGACAAAGAACATGTGTTGCAATATTAATCTCGGCTAAAAATAATTGACTTTGGATGTACTCGTCGAAGGAATGTAGGCCCGTGATGTCAGGAGCGCCGTCACAAACAACTAACTGTTTGTTATGACAGAAAGTTAAGTGTGAAGTATATATATTAGAAGAGATGAATGAAAATGACATGTGATGTGTACAAAACACAATTAAACACATTGCAACAAACTTACCTCGGCACGTCTACCACCAAAGTTCTGTATGATCTGCGTAGCCGTATCTAATGCTGTTATATCTCCTCTAATGAAATGTACACCAGGCAATGGCTCGATGGGCCAGAGATCAACAGCGACAATTGCAACCTCGTCATCTTCATTTGATGGCGATGAGGTGTTATTATCTCCGCCATTCACCGTCCTCATACGCTCGGCAAGGACTTGACTCCATCCACCCGGAGCAGCACATAAATCTACTGCTCGATGTACTGCTAACGGAGGTGACTTTTTATTGTTGCCATCAACATCATCATTATTTGACCCATCAACTTTCTCATCGCGCTGTTCACCAAATAAATTAAACTCGGCGTCAATCTGCAGTAATTTAAATGCACTTCGGGCACGATATCTAGATTCTTTGGCCTTGCGGTAGAAGATATCGCGTTTGTCACGAGAGAGCTTCCCCATTCTCCACTACTTTGAGTATCATAAAAATTCCGCCTGCTTTATCAGTTTTCATGTATCGATGGTAGAAAACTCTGTTTTGGATATGTATACCAACCACCACCAATTGAAAGTTGATCTAAGTTGATGCTGCATAACCCTTGTCAGCCACCACGTATTGCTAGTATGATGCTGTATTGTAATATTAGTCAACTCGTCAATAATACGATCATCTCTTTGATGAGGCCGATGTTGAGGCGTTTTATGAAAAAAGTTTTCGAGCTTCTTCTTTATGTCAGTACCTAATTAAGTGAGCATCTCTTTCGAAGTGATTTAGTACCTCTCTAGCTGTTGATACATACATAAGTTAAACCATGCCGAACGATGAGAAATCAGCGGTGGTTAAAAGCGGCGGCACGTTCAGTGGCACTGCAAAGCATCGGCGGACTACAGTGGTATCGATGACAAGCAAATCTTCGAAGGATGTGGTAGTAAAGAAAAGAGGTCGATGTGTACCTCGTAACCTTAAAGCTCCACCAGGCGCTAGGAAAGTAAAGTACGAACCTTCAATTGAAAGTGATAATGAATCGGAAGAAGAAGAGGATGAACGACCCGTATGCTTCGCCTTTTGTTGTCACGCTAAAGTCGACGAGAAGATGGTCAAATCTACATTACACCCATTTATGTGTGATGTATCAAAATGTTGTAAGTGCGATGAAAGGAAATGTCCTGATTGTGAGTGGTCTGTACAATGTGCAACATATAAAGAACATGGATTTTGTCGGGATTGTAAAGATACTGCAGATTTGTGTGAGGATTGTGGTAGCTGTAGTGAATGTCGACCTGGAGGTGACTATTGTTGCAAGTCATACTTGTTTAAACATAAAGATAGAGATAGTGATGATGATAGTTGTTATAGATGGCTAAATGGTAAAAGAAGACTTAGATAGTGGATGTGAAAAGAGGAACACAAATAGAGTTTATGAATAGACTCAAGAAATGGGATCGGTTAGTTCGGTATAACAAATCAAGTGTGAAAAGAGATGTAGGGATGCGAGGCGACAGATTACGAGATACAGACAGATTTAGAGTATGAGACAAGTGTAGAATGATTAAACAAATAATTATCGAACTACTGGTAGGCCAGATTTATACTGATAGATATCCCACACTGGAAATGTCCTGATTGTGAGTGGTCTGTACAATGTCCAACCTGTAATGAACATGGATTTTGTCGGGATTGTAAAGATAATGCTGAACCGTGTGAATGGTGTGGAAGCTGCAGTGAATGCCGACCTGATGGTGACTATTGTTGCAAATCATATAATATGTATGCAAATCAAGATAGTAGTGATAGTAGTGATAGTGATAGATGGTAAAAAGATGAATTAAACAGTGAAAATCAAGTGTGAAAAGAGGAACACACAAATAGAGACTCAAGTTAACGAAGGACGGGTTTATAGTTTGGTAAACTCTTGTTGGATGCTCTGGATAGATTAAGAATTACTAGATAGGCGACGCAGATACCCTGATGTGGCCACGCACCCAATGAATCAATGTATTATTAGATCAATAAAACAGTATTTACATGATAATGAATGATGATACTTCTGAGAAATGATACTTCTGAGACGTCTTTAGGATTTATGGCCAGTATACATTTAACTGCACTCATATGATCATTTTTATGTTCTTTACTTTAGTTCATACACTCTAATTTCTCCGGCGAGATGCATTGCTATCTCATCTAGAACCTTCCTAGTTAACTGAACATATTGACAAGAAGGAATAAAAATCCACCAAACAAAGCAGTTTTACTCAAATGAATGGCAGCTGCCGGACTTCGGCAATTAGCAGAGACACCTTCGGCTATATTATTTCACATGGCACAAATGTAAATGAAAGAGAGATACGTTGATCATATGTATACAGCACAACACAACAGACGACATATGAATACAGATAAGATACACTTACATCGAAGTACTTGTTCTAGAACGTTTGCTAGTTCCTTCCTATTCTCTTCACTATCGAGTACACTCTCATCACAAGATTTTCCGATACAGTCTGGCATATCCTTGATATCCAAGCTAACAGATTGGCCACGAGCAGAACAAATGATATGGATCGAAGGAACAGTTGTAAAGTTGCCTTTGAAGATGATGGAATTGCAATAAGTTATAAGAGGTAATAAGTAACACATCATGTGAGCAAAAAAGCTATATCATTATAATCTCATTCGAATGATACACTCTCTCGTTCACTTACCTCCGGCAGCAGTGCATGCAAGCTGAAATTGACCCAAATCACAAGATCCAAAGTCCTGTTTGAGATTATTACCATCCTGAGAGTAAGGGCATGTCTGACCGAGAGATTCGGCAGCGGTCATAAGATTATTATTCTCTGTCAGTGATTCAATCTCTGCCTCACACTCAGGACTAATATCAAACAAATTGAGGGAGTGGCCAGGTTGGAAGATGCTTCCATTGTCCTTTGCAGTTGTAGTAAGAGTTTGTAGATTGTCTTTAATTACAGCTAATGCCAATGCATCATCTTTGATGGCTTGAGTTTGAGCACATGATGAGGCAAGAAAGGTCGTAGCGGCGGTGATAGGCAAAATGATGAATTTCATTGTATGCAGTAGTTTTTTAGTTTGTTGAATGGGTATTTGTTACAATAGTGATGGGATCTATCTACAATACTTTATTATGGTTGGGAGGTTGCAAAGAGAGCGAGGTTGATTTATTTGCAACAGCTGCAAACTCTTTATGTCAGCTTCGCGTATCCAAGAGTCACTAAACTCAAGGAGTCTGTCCTTTACTACCTACGAATACACCTTGATGATGAGATGAGAGTTGATGAGTAGCTTGAGAATGGTTGTATTATCGAACTGCTGGTAGGCCTGATGTATACTGTTAGATATCCTAATACTTAAGAGGTGGCTACTTCTATATATCTAAATCAACTGTGCGTGATCTACTCTTTTGCAGCCTTCGGTGCCATTAGTTTCAACTGCAATTCATCTTGAATAAAGTCTGGATGGCTTCCACCAGGCATTGCCTCTTCTACAAATGGTCCTTCAACATTCAATAGAAAAAGACCCAGCATTCTCTCAGCACGAACTCTTGCAAAGTCTTCTTCCTCCGATAATGCCGTATCCAATGTTAGAATACAATTCTGTTCTATATCATCAGGATGTAAACCAAATGTTGTCTTCCATACTGTAGATTCAACCTCATTAACTAGAGATGAGGTAGTAACACGATGATTCCATTCCCATTCTAAATCATCGAGACGCATTAGTACACCTACTATCCGTCCTCCTATTGTTTGCAATTCATCTTCCGTCCAATCATGTGGTGTTGTACTCTTGTTCTTTGTATACTTTTCCATGAATCGATCTGCAAACTTTACTACACTATATTGAACCTCGAACCATTCCATCGAATCATTAATCAATCGTAGTGGTGAAGTAGTTGAGTTCTGTGAACGTAGCCTGAATGCTTCTTCAATTGCATCAATTGTTATCGGATGGAGAGATGGCCTTGTTGTTTGATGTTTGTCATCATCTTCTCTTAATGTATCATCTTGTAATGTATCAGCTGTTGTATCACTAGCAGACTCCATGACTTCTTCTAAATCAACATCAGATCCAAACAATACATCTTCTTCTAGGAAATCAACATCCATGCATGGTATCTTAACATTATTCTTACGTAATCCTGGTCCTTCAATATCATGCAAAAACATGGCCAATAAGGACTTTGATCGATTGTCACGTATTGTTGTATCAAAGAGACATGTTGAATCTATGATTTCAGCTGTTTTGGTATCCGATTGATATGCATTTAGTTCTTTGATTGGTATACCCAAACTAATACACTGTTCCTCCGATATATCATCACTGTTATTACTACATCTTTTTAATAACTCATCCTCAAGTTCATCCAATCTTACCAAAACTGCCACAACTCGTCCAGCCATTACTTGCAATAGTTCTTCTTCAGCTTCATTCTCTTTTGGATTTAGTTTGTGACGAGCTAGATATTCCTCAGCAGCCTCTTGGGCAATCTTACCAGCTGTTAATGTCACTTCCCATTCTTCCATTGATCCATTGTTTATGTATCGTAATGGCATTTTAGGATTGGATTGTGATCGTATGTATAATCCATTTGATATTGCTGCTATTGTTGATGGGTGTAAATCTGATAGTACTGTTGATGTGTCCTCTTCTTGTGCATTTGATATATCATTATCAGTATCTTTAGTGATAGGAGAGGAGTTCAATAATTGTATAGTTGTATAGGATGCTCGAGGTTGAATAGTAGGTTGATAATGATGCACGAAGGAGGTAGGGGGTGATGGATTATTATGAGAGTGTATCTTCCCAATATTTTGTGTATGATATGCGTCGAAGGTAAATGAATTACATATCTCTATAGAGATGACAATGCAGAGACAACAAAATAAGATATATCGTCGTTGCAACATTATGATATCGGCGTTTTAGAAGAGTCCTAGGTATATAACCTCTTCCTCTTTTTTATGGTACCGAAGCTGCGTACTATATTTGTATGTCTAGGTTAGAATCTACATTGAAATTATTGCAACAAATGTTTGTTGGGAAGGATTTGGATACCCCAACTCATACTCTCCCCCACTACCCCGATACCTTATTAACTTTGAGCCTTCTTTGTCTTTGGCTTGATGCAATCTACTTTATGCCCAGCATTCCAATGTTCCACTTGACACTCTTTGCAACAGTACCAAGCGGCTCGGCACCTAAAAAGAGATGGTTAGACATAAGATTTGAACGGTGTATAAACTGTCAAGATGTTGATGTCAAACACTTAACTCACCTCACACACCCCATCAGCTTGTTCTTCCCATTGGGACATCCGTTGCAATTTGCACAGTGCTGTTTCGCCTCCGCTTCTAGCTTCTCGGTAAATCTTCTTGGTTCCTCCATTGCTTTCTCGTCCTTTAGAAATAGATCCTTTTCGGCAAACGCTTTACGAGCCCAATACAGAGCTTTTGGGACAGGACTAAAACCGGGAATATATACATTACCATCATAGACAAGATTGCCCACGGTTATCAATACTTGTGCCAATGAGAAATAAGCAAATGAGTCTCCATTATCAGCGGCCATTTGTAGGTAGTGTTTTGCCAAGGACCATGATTGTTTCATACCACCCTCTCCAAATTGGAAGAGCACTCCTAGAATCCAATAGGCACTTTGAAAGACTATCTCATCATCATTACTTTTCGAAAGACAGATCTGTAGGTTACTACAAGCAAGTGTTGCATATAGTGCAGCGTCTACTCTCTCTTTTCCATTCCCCAAGCCCTTCCACCACATCTTAGCAGCATATTCTTCTTGAGCAATTCGATACCCTCCATCTGCAGATATCTTCAAAAGATTTATAACAATCTCCTCTGACTTTTCACATCCGCACTCTCCCTTCTTATGAAATTCGGCTAATCCATGAGCAGATCCAGGATGACTGTCTCGAGTTGCTCTATATAATTTCAACGATAGTTTCTTGTTTTTAGGGATACCCTCATCGCTAGCACCAACATAGGACATCATAGCTATCCATTGTTTTGCACATACGTCACCCTTTTCAGCCAATTTCTTGGTAACATCCATTATACCCTTCTTGTTCCTTCATTTCCAATTTTAAGAAAAGACATTTATTAGATGCAGTTAGATGGGCATAAACAATATAGACAATACATTGACTTACTTAGGGTGCTCGGCTCGACAGAGAGGGCATATTCGGATCGCCTTTCTTGACTCGTCCGTATGAGTTGAGAGTATATCCTTCATGCATGTATTGCAAATTCCACCGCCACAACAACTCCGGAGATGAAATGTCAGATAATCTGTAATAGGGAACGTCTCTATACATATCGGACACTCTTTTTCAAGCATGTATGGATGTAATTCTAAATGTTCTTGCACAACTAATTGTATATTTAATTTCCCGAAGACGTCAAAATTAATTGAGAAGGTTTTATATAGAAGAATAGTATGATGTTAGCACATAATATATATTATGTAGGCATACGATATACACACCACAATAGAAAGTAAAACAATTAGCGGAATTGGCAAACCAGATCCACTCATTACATACACCTCTAGATGTTGGCAAAAGAACACATAACCTACCTGATGCAATTCTTTCCTCCTCCTCAATTAATTGCAACTGTCCCTTCTTCTCATTGAGATTTGTTTGATGTTTAGCCCTCTCTTGCCATACCACACGATCATCTGTTTCCTTATATAACGGTAGCTTTGCAATAATCTCCTCCTCGGCAGCAATCTCTTTTAGTAGCTGATCTTTTTCTTCATTCATCTTTCAATATATTGGAAACTTCTTATCACTTTATTGATGATATATCGTTGCATCTATTGCAATATACCCGCCCACAATAATGGCAGGAGGAAAGGAGACAAAGAAGAAGGAGGCAGAGGCATTATTTCCAGATGTATGGTGGCAATCACCTGGCAAGAAGGACGATACAACTTCAGCAGCGGCGGATACACCCAAATGCAATAATTTACAAACAATCGACAATCATACAAATTATGGTTCACTACAATATAAAAGTAATACCTCCTCATACAATAATATATCAGAGGTTGATATAGAAGAACAAGGTAATGCTAATATCGAAGTAGAAGAAGGAAAACACAGTAGAACCCCGTCACTAATTGAACAACTTATCGAACAACCTTCTGAATTATTAGAAAGTTTAGTTGACAGTTGCAATAATCAAATATTAACACTACAGCGTAATATCAACGGTGATGAAGATGACACTAGTGATATAAGTAACCAATCATCCAGATCAAATGATAACAGTGATGATGATGACAGTTCTTGTGACAGTGACAATTCAAGTCAATATTATGATGAAATTGAACAACCCCATAGAACACTTGGATTATTATTCTTTGATTTTATACGATTTGTAGCAATTAGTGCTAATTTACGATGCGTGAATACACAATTAATGCCTGTATTTATGTGTTATGGAAAGTGTGAAATGGATTTATTAAGTGTGGTGCTGAGGTGAGTTTTGTGCGTTGTGTTTATGGTAAAGAATGTGTGTGCATATGATATGCTCAAAATGTAGGCCAATCTGATATTCTATTGGGGAACGAATACAATCATTTCCAAAACATCACACAACAACAATACACAAAACAACTAGAATATTAATCACAATCTTCTCGTTACTACTCATACTAGTAGAATTCCCAGATCTATTTCCATTTCTACAACATTCACCCAACAACAACAACAACAATAGTACATCATCTTCATCAACAACAACAACACAAACAATAGTACCACCATTATACATTACCAATTGGATACCACGGGGTATATTCTACATCTTCCTGGGCATAGTATGCTTCGAACAATCAATAGTAGTACGAGCATTAGATGAAGCCCGACATGCATCAACATCATCACGATTCTTCGATGGTATTTTCATTGTCATCTCTGCCTGGTTTATGCTAATTGTGGGTATAATGTATGTTATATTTGGTATATTTTGTATACAAAGGATTATGGAAAAGGTACGTATCGATGAAAAGCAAAAATGGGATGAATATTATAAGGAAGTACAGCAGTTGGAGTTGGAACATGAAGAGGCTGATGATCGTGAATGGTTGTTGGAGAATGGTCTTAATGCAAGTGGACTAGACGAGAATGGTGATGATAATGATACAAAAAGATTTGATATTAGACGAGGTGGAAGAAGATGTTGGCAGAAATGGTACCGATGGAAAAGAAGATGCAAACGAAGAAAGATGAGAGGAGGTGGACTATGCTATCAATTGGGATGTCGAACTGTTGATTTTAGATGTTGATTGGGATAAGTATTTATACATAAATAAAATATTAAGAGAGCACAGCAAACATAAACGTACTGGAGATGTTGATCTACAAAAGGTATTGGTAATATCAGCATGATCGTACCATAGTAATACTCATAACATATAAAAGTTGGCATATTGATTTATATGCTTCCTTTTCTTTTCAAACAAATCTCCACCACCGGTTATATATCAAAACATCCTTTGAGACATAATTAAAGTGTTAACAAATAGATTTGTGCTATACAGTTACTTTGCTTCTGCTTTCCTCGATTCATGTCTAATCCCCATGCCCCAAGATACACTCGACTGTTTCACTACTAATACCACTGTCTACTGCTTCTTTCTTCTTGTTTTTCCTAATATGAACAAAACTTTTAGCTTCCCCCAAATTTCCGGATGCATCTACAACATTGGTTGTCACTCCATAGACACGCCCATCTCCATTCCCAACACGCTCTCTAGCAAGGCCAATTGACTTACACGTAGTTGTATCCATCACGATATCCACGGAAGTGTTTCCATCTCCAGGATCTTTTACTTTTTCGTCACTAGTTGCACTCTTGATGAAAACATCTTCCATAGAGATTCCTCCACAATTATCAAAAACATCACTCGCAAAATCATTAATGGAATTTGTCAAACTTGTGATTCGGGTTTCTGGGAGCAACGATAAGGGGCTTGCTTGTAATAATTGGCACTGTAGAGTCAAATACTTCAACTTCAAAAGAACATGTACTCTCATTATCCGAGGAGTCTTTTGCCGTGTAGACAACTTCTGTAACACCAACTTGAAACGTCTCACCAGGGTCATGAGTTGACGTAAGAGTAGCACCACTGCAGTTTTCTTCTACCTCCGGAGGAATCCAACTTGCTTCTTGATCACATGTGGCTCGATCAGGTCCAGTGGTGACAGCCATATTCAGGTCCCTAACCAAGTCAACAGGGCAATTCACTAGAACAGGTGCAGTGTTGTCAACTAACGTGACAATGGATGTGCACGAGCTTGAACCTCCACTATTTGAGACCCTCAAAGTAATCTCACGTTCACCTAGGGATTCGTCACATTTGAAATATAATCTTTCATCATCTTCATCCTCTGGACTGACAAACGAATATACAAGGGGATCAGGCAGATTACTATTGCTCCCATCGTCAACGTCTTGCGGGACAATGCTTGCTTTTCCGTCAGGCCCAGCAAAAATGATGAGAGTCGATTTGCAAAGAGCAATTGGAGGGTAGTTGTTGCATACCGCATTCTCCTGGTTAACTTTGGTATTACTTTTTGCGCTGTTGTATGCATCTTCTCCACCCAAATTTACAATTCCGTAGTATGCTAAAGCATTTACTTCACAGGCGGCTACAACACTAGTGCAGAGGGTATTGCACGAAATCAATTCCAATCCTGATTTCCCATCACAAACAGAAGAGCATCTCTGGCTCAACTCATTACACTCTTCAATCATGTCCGAATAGAATTCAATGTCACATGTGGTTTGATCAAAAGTGATTGAACTGTAGCAAAAATCGTGAATACAGCACGGCCTTGCAAAGCTATAGAACTCAAAATCTGTAACACCCAGTTGTGCAATCAAATCATTTCCGCACCCATTGTCAGTATCTTGGCCTTTGAAGAAACAGTCATAGTTGAGGCCACTGTCTCCGCCAACAAAACAATCAGTATACAGGCACTGACCATTATCAACTTGAGCAAAACTCGCGCATTGATCAGGAAAGGTCTGAAGAGAACGGGGTTTTGCTTTCTCATTGTTAACATCCTTATCTTCTGTCCTTTTGAGCATGGAACGTTGAGAACTATGTTCACATGCGAAGCTTGGCTCGATTGGATCAGAAGCAATTGACTTGTCAATGATCCTCTCTTCCTCGATGACATCAGAGTATGTCGCAAAAGTTGTAGCCAGGATCTGAGACCCTTCCATCCTACCTGGAGTGACGGACACAACTTTTCGCAGCAATGGTTCGCACTCTGAGCATAAACTTAGTCCATTTCCAACATGTGAAATAATTGTGTTGGGCAAAATAGGAATATTGCCTACAATCTCAATCGAATTCCAGCTGCAGGAAAGAATAGTGGCTTCTGGTCCATGGTCCAGTGATGTAATGTTCAACAGATTGCTGTTACTGGTAATGGACGAGAGAGAATTTTCAATTTCAGCCACAAATGGAGACTTCCTAAGAAGGTTCGCTCCTGACGATGTCTGATGAACAGTACGACAATAACATAGATATTTGTATAATTGAGAGAATGATATGATAGCATACAATGAGTAGGCAGCATATAATATTGCCATTGCTCATGTCTAGATACAAGGCAAGATAGTATCACTTACCGATGATGCAGATGCCATGACATTGCAATTGCCAAGAATGGCTGCCGCCATAGATAACGAAGAATACTTCATGGATTGTTTGGCAATTAGATTGCTTGCTTTGCTCTTCTCTGATATAATAAAAGAGTGAGTTCATTCACGATATGAGCATATCTTGCATGGATAAATTGATTCTATCCTCTTTCGGTTTGAATACTGCTTAGGCAGTAATTTTGAGTACCAAATGTCGTATCTGGGGGCATTATGGCTGAACCGGGGTCATAAGATCGTGAGCTTTTAGGATACCCAAACTGTAATAACCCCTGAAAGAGGGTTTATATTATTGTTCTGGTACAGAAGTAGAGCTTGTTCACTCTCATAATGACTTCTAGCAATGCTTCGAATGTGGCATTTACTGTGGATTTACTGGTACCATCGAATCAGTTGACAATACTACCCATAGTCAACGGTGATTGGACACACGACGCAACACCACCATAACCAATCCGGATTGTCACTACTTCTTGATCCCCATAACCTATAGAATCAACACATCCTTTTCTTCTAGCTCTATTCCATCTACTCGATGCGTCTCTTAATCTTAACTTAATTTAAGTCTTAAATAACATTCACCAGCTATATGTTAACACATCCCTTGCTGCTCCATTTACAAGATTGTGCACCTAAACCTTCCTTGCATGCTTCCTTGTCAAGTGTAGTACAGTCTGGTGGTGATTGACATACCACTTGCTCAAATATGGTATCTTGAAAGTATCCCAAACTTTCAAAATCTGGCGTAAAGACAAAGTTCCTACCAGAAGATATATCATTCGTCAAAAAGGCTGTCCCATCCTTGCCAATCTTGTCTTGTATCACAATGGGTAATATGATAGTGCCTTTATTCTTGGCATTTGTTGCTGCACTTTTAGCGTCATCTTGGGAATGAACAGCTGTACCCGAAGGCAAGCCGTCAGTTAAGAGAAACATAAGGTTCTTTCGATCTGCCGGTGCATCGTCAAGAGTAGATTGGCATGCATTAATTGCTTCAGCTGTATTTGTACCCGAACCTTCATAAATCAGTGTTCTTATAGTCTCTCGAGCTTGAGTAGCATTCTGACGTGTACTAACTGTTGTTGCTCTATTGGAAAAGTGAACAATTGAATAGTCTTGTTTCGATGGTAAATCGCCCAACAGTTGAAACAGACTTCTACTAAACTCTAACATGTTGGCAAAGTTGTCACAACAGACAGCTTTATCTTGTCCACCAGAATTGCATTCGTCTTTGCAATCTTCACAACCGCCCTTACCTAGCGGTCCATTACAAATCGATGCTGAACTGTCGATACCCATACAAATGTTAATATCAGCATCAGCCACACATGGTGTCTCTGTGGGGCGATTCGTGGGTTCCTGAGATATTGAAACGAGTAAGGGAGTTAAAAGAGAGTACCAATCATATGATTGTAATAGTAATACTTTACAAGAGACTTACCATTGTAGTCGGTGCCACCACAGGACTGGACGAAGGGCTGTCTGTAATTGGACGTCTACTTGGACTGTCAGTTATCGGTCGTCTTGTCGGGCTGTTTGTAGTTGGACTACGAGATGGTCGATAACTAACAAAGTTTTCGCAAATCTTTTGATACTTGTTCCAAAAGCAACTCGCAGTAGTCTTACATATCTCTTGTGATATGTTTGGATCTAAACAATCTACTAATGTTGGTTGGCTAGTAGTCGGGGTTACAAAAGGACTGATAGAAGGCTTTTGAGTTGGATAAAATGTTTCCGGAGATCTAGTTGGCGGTGAGGAAGAAGCTTCCGGAGATCTACTCGGTGGTGGACTTGATCTTTCTGATACTGGCTGTGATGTTATTGGCTGAGGTGTTGGACTATTAGTAATCGGAGACGGACTTGGCCGTGGCGTACTTGATGATGCAGTTGGAGGTGCAGTAATATCTACAATTGAAGTATCAATCCAATTAACTGCCAAGGGTTCTGTATCATTTGTATTATCATCTTCTTCCCAAGGCGGTGTTAGATATGAAGGCATGGAGCTTGGCATACTCGAGGGTACGGTGGTGTTGGTTATATTGTCTGACAAGAGAATCACTGGAACAACTGCTCTAGTT
>Ga0214481_100308_pt1 | contig 26236 bp, 17 predicted proteins | sample M1_20Mar14CPVII9_4_FD_165057 | JGI IMG/M metagenome (GOLD analysis project Ga0214481, IMG submission 165057) | Marine eukaryotic communities from Monterey Bay, California, United States - M1_20Mar14CPVII9sort6BwellG10 | ecosystem: Environmental > Aquatic > Marine > Unclassified | place: USA...
TATGATGTGTGATTTGGTATGGTATATTGTACACCAGCTTTGTTGTGTTGTAGTAAGAGGTATGTATCGTAAACGTATGTCAACTTTATGTAATATCTCTCCGTTAAAAACTGATATACCGGGCTATACCGTGGTATGCTAAACAGAAACCGGCTTAATTAGTTTGCAAGTGTGTCAACTTTGTGTTGTAATATCTTCTTGTGTGAGCGTGGCCGACTTATATAAGTACTATCATTCGAAAGAGCGTTAAAAACTGGATATATCGGCTGAACAAATGTATACGAAACGCTATATTGAAGTAGTTTGACTATAGAGGACTATAGTTTCACCATGGCAGGCCGGCGTATAAAAAATTATGAAATTTTGCTCTCTTTTGCCTACAAGTGGAATGTACATATTCATTTTTCATCACTCATACAATACGATATCTGATATCACTCATCACAAAGTTAGTAACCATGTCAAAGGAGGTAGTTCTACTAGACGATGACGATAGCGATGAAGATGTACAAGAGATTGTTGCTCCATCTTCTAATAATGTTGTTGATTTAACCGCTGGCGGTGTCGAAGCGGTATCGTCATCGTCACGTAAGAAGAGCAATGCTGAGAGGAGGCGAAGTGCACCGTCAAAGCTAAACTCTGAGGTACAATTTGTTGGTGTAGCTGCTGGACAATCTTCTTCTACGTCAACAAATAACAATTCATTTAGAAATAATAATGATGATATTGTAGAGTTTGCAGGTGTGAAACGCCCTCGTCACTCAGAAACAACAACATCACAAAATAATCGATTTTCTAATGCACCACCTTCTCAACACCAGCTTCAGTCCTTTACCAATAATCATTTTGCATCTGCAAATGGTACCAATAATACTAACAATACTTTAGGCGGTAGAGGTGGTCATAATAATGGCGGAGCTGCTGCATCATCTCGGCATAGCTTTCCAAACTCACAATTCGGTAGAGGTTATCCAAATGATATGTTAGATGAAACAATTGGCAGCAGTTTAGCCCGATTCGGACGAGGTGCTGCATCAAATATTGCTAGTATGGGATCATCTGTATTTAATGCTGGATTGAATATGTTGGAGGATGTTACACTACCCGATAATTCAGGTAGGAATAGGAGGAATCAGCAGCAGCAATTTGGTAGAGGGAGAGGTAGAGGTAACAATGGACGTGGGTCTGGTAATTCATATATTGATCAGCTGTTAGGTGCAAGCGGATTAACAAACGATGGTCATACTTCTACTATATGGGAACGTCAACATGAACAGCAAAGAAGATCCTCAGGTGGTCAAGGTATGATGAAAAGGAAGGCACCACCATCATCAAAGTCAAAGGGTAAGACCGAGGAGAAGCCAACTGCAATGGAAAAGGGTAAAGGATTACAAAAGCCACAAGGATTTGATGCATTGGATATGTACTATCCACGTCTCAAGGCTAATGAACGTACTTTGATATTACACAATATGATCCTTTCCATCTCGTCTTCATCTTGTACAACCAATATACAACCCAAGTTTACCACGAAGAAGTTTATACATGAATGGCGTGTTAAATTTGAAAAGAATAATAGTAAACCAACATTGTGGAGTTTAGCCAAGGGTATAGCTGATGAAATTATTCGTTTACAACAGCAAGTCATTGTTGATGATGATAATCAAAAGATGCCAGCTAAAAAGAAGAAGAATGGTAAAGAAAACAAATCAAATATGAAACAAGATAATGATACAGATGATATATTAGTAGTTGATTCAGAAGGTATTGAAAAGAAGGTTACTATGCCAATTGGTCCAGTGTCAGGTGACATACTTGATACATTATCAAAATACTTCATTGCTTATCTCAATAAATCAAAGCATAAGACAATGTTGGATGCAATTGAACCGTGTCAAAGTCAAGAGAATGGATTAACATGTTCGATATGTGCTGATGACTTCAATCTACAGGATACAGTACCTTGTGGTGGATTAGATGATATACATTTCTATTGTAAGGGTTGTTTATCAAGTTATTGTACTGTGACGGTACAAAGTGGACCTGTACAGACAATGGCATGTCCATTGCCTAGTTGCAAGGCACTATTCGCAACTGCTGATATCAAGTCTACATTATCAGGAAAGTCCACGTTAGTATTGTTGTATCATATGAATTCGTGTGTTCAATATGAAGTCTCAGTGATGAAATTACTTTATTGAACTTAGTTTGCCTTTGATTGTACTAACTGAAGTTACCATCTCCTCTCTTCCTCATAAACTTCCAGAATGGGATATATTAATGATTGAACATCGTGAGGATGGTAGAGATCGACGTGTTGCATTGGGAGGGGAGGCTATATTACATTGTGAATGTGGAGTTGTTGCAGTTGTTACCAAGGAGGATATGGGTGATGGACGAATTACATGCCCGGGGGAAGGGTGTGGTAAACGATACTGTGCCAAATGCGGCAATGATGATCATGGGAAGGAGCCATGTCCACCACCGGCCGAGACACTTCAATGGTTGGGCAAGAATTCCAAGCCTTGTCCAAACTGTAAAAATCCAATTGAAAAGAATGGAGGTTGTGATCATATGACTTGTAGGCCTCCAATGGGATGTGGACATGAGTTCTGGTTTAGTTGTGGATGTAATTATCGGGGTAAACATACTTGTGGTAAAGCACGCTTTTGATTGGGTAGTAAAAGTATTTAGTAGGATATGCACTATGATATGATATCTAAACATTTCCCTATACTATTATGACTAGAGAGGCTCGTTCCTACTCTGAATTGAGCCACAGTCCTCTGCCTTACTCTTACTTCTACTTCTCTAACTAACAGGACACGTTATTATATCACTTCTTTGCACCGCCTATATCAAATAAATCACATGATGAAAGTAAAGAATGCTGTCAAAGAATAGAGTCCATATCCACTAAACAAAACAGGAATTGAATTTGCAATGGAAGCGTTGCTAGTAGTAGTATCTTCCTCCCCAGCCTCCTCTGCTGATGCTGCCACAGCCTCAGAGGTATCCTCCTTGTCTACTCCTCACAAGAGATTTCAACATCACATGTGGCTGAAAATGGATGTGTGATGTTCTTTGGGTCAAGATAAACAACAGGCGGAGTATCTTCAGTCTCAAAGTTTGTCTTGTATACTTCGGCAAAGTCCAAACACTGTCCAGCTTCACCATAATAGAAAGGATCATCTTGATCTCCACATATCAATACAAGAGCCTTGATTGCTGCCCCACATTTACCTTCTGAATCATATCCTTCAAAGTTTAGTGCCGTATCTTGAGTAGCAGAGCTCTCTGTTGAGTATATCACACGCTCTTCTTCTAGCTCTTTCATCCCCATTGCATCGATTGCCCATTCATTGTTGGGGACGCTGCTTGAGAAGACATCTAAGAAATTCATTTCAGAGTAATTGTGATTCGGTCCAAAGTATTCAAGCTGGGCCTCTAACATTTGTTTGAGTTCATTCCTAGGCTTGGTTACGCCATCTTCTGATGGAGCAAAGGTGCCATAAAAGCCTTGCCCTTCAAAGAATCGGTATTCACTGAAGATGAAGTTCCAGTAGAACGCAAAATCCGATAAATCTTTTATTTCTGATTCTGACATTGTAGTAGTAGAGTTATACTCCTTCAAGACAGCAAATATATTTGATTTACACTTCTCACAGTTGGTAGATAGTTCATTAAACCGTGTCATGTCCCCAGCTGTCTCAAATGTATTATCCACTGTCCTCTTTCTTGCTCGATTAAAGAGAAGTTCAATCTCATAAGAAGACGTATTTGCCTCTTTCCGTTTTGAAGTGGGAAGATTAGTGTATGTTCAATTCTGAAACAGTAATGTGATGCAATATCTAAAGATAAACTCACCAGGAGAAACATCATCCAGTCGATTAATTGTACGCCCATTAACAGTATTTTCTTCTGCCGGAAGAGTATTGTTTTCACTGAGACATTCTACACAACCAGACATAGGAAGATAGACATCACTACTTGCCGTCTCCATCACCCATCTACCACAGGTCAAAGGGCGTTGATCAGAAGTGCCATCAGATGGCCACATACAACGGGTATGCTTTTCAACGGCGCAAGGAAACCAAAGCAGTCCAGCTGCTGGGCCAAAGCCTTGACTCCATGATTGGAAGGTTGCTATCTCTTCCCCATATTCTTTAGATTTGGGTGAATTGATCATCTTGTTATATGACGCTGTAGGAAGATTGTTAGGTGCATCTACTGTACCCTCAAAGAAGCGACTAGTCGGGACATTTGCCATGTTATGATCACATGTTCCGCCCTCCATGGCGAGCAAAGTGGGGTTTCTGCATATACCATCAATCATACGAAGTACAAAACCAATTTCTCCATAGTCATCTGATGTAGGTGGTGGTATTTATTTGTATTAGTATTAGTATTAGTGAAAGTGCATATATCATATGCACACATAAATAATTCATAATTAGCGAGTATGTCATAACTCTTATTCATAATATAGTTGCTTACCAGATGGCTTTCCATTAGCATACCGATCATTCAAGTCATCAACCATTGCCATTAGAGCTGTATCGTTTTCATCGTCAGTAGAAGATGCGGCAACGTATTATCCGGATGCGGAAGCAATTGCAATAAGTAAAAGACTGGAGTATCTCATGTTGATAGTGGGGGGATAGGGAGAACTATTCTGTGTCTGTGCGAGATACGCCGTAAGCATATTGCAATATGCGTGTTTTATGTATGTAAAGAAGAGGAAGGATGCAATTTGTATTAGCCATACTAGGTTATCAGAGGTCGATAGTATACACATCAAATGTATATATGTCTCAAACAAAAATGAAAAGAGAAAATGGACAACATCACATCACCGCATTCTTTTCCTATAGCCGCCGCTGCCGCCATACCACACTTCTACCATGAGCATTGCATATAACGACGATAATCGAGTACTCACTTTGATTATTTACTTCAATAGAGATTGAAGTACTAGGAGGTTAGGGGTTGCTAATACCAATAGCCTCCAATCCAGCCTCCTCTGCTGATGCTGCCACAGCCTCAGAGGTATCCTCCTTGTCTACTCCACAAGAGATTTCAACATCACATGTGGCTGAAAATGGATGTGTGATGTTCTTTGGGTCAAGATAAACAACAGGCGGAGTATCTTCAGTCTCAAAGTTTGTCTTGTATACTTCGGCAAAGTCCAAACACTGTCCAGCTTCACCATAATAGAAAGGATCATCTTGATCTCCACATATCAATACAAGAGCCTTGATTGCTGCCCCACATTTACCTTCTGAATCATATCCTTCAAAGTTTAGTGCCGTATCTTGAGTAGCAGAGCTCTCTGTTGAGTATATCACACGCTCTTCTTCTAGCTCTTTCATCCCCATTGCATCGATTGCCCATTCATTGTTGGGGACGCTGCTTGAGAAGACATCTAAGAAATTCATTTCAGAGTAATTGTGATTCGGTCCAAAGTATTCAAGCTGGGCCTCTAACATTTGTTTGAGTTCATTCCTAGGCTTGGTTACGCCATCTTCTGATGGAGCAAAGGTGCCATAAAAGCCTTGCCCTTCAAAGAATCGGTATTCACTGAAGATGAAGTTCCAGTAGAACGCAAAATCCGATAAATCTTTTATTTCTGATTCTGACATTGTAGTAGTAGAGTTATACTCCTTCAAGACAGCAAATATATTTGATTTACACTTCTCACAGTTGGTAGATAGTTCATTAAACCGTGTCATGTCCCCAGCTGTCTCAAATGTATTATCCACTGTCCTCTTTCTTGCTCGATTAAAGAGAAGTTCAATCTCATAAGAAGACGTATTTGCCTCTTTCCGTTTTGAAGTGGGAAGATTAGTGTATGTTCAATTCTGAAACAGTAATGTGATGCAATATCTAAAGATAAACTCACCAGGAGAAACATCATCCAGTCGATTAATTGTACGCCCATTAACAGTATTTTCTTCTGCCGGAAGAGTATTGTTTTCACTGAGACATTCTACACAACCAGACATAGGAAGATAGACATCACTACTTGCCGTCTCCATCACCCATCTACCACAGGTCAAAGGGCGTTGATCAGAAGTGCCATCAGATGGCCACATACAACGGGTATGCTTTTCAACGGCGCAAGGAAACCAAAGCAGTCCAGCTGCTGGGCCAAAGCCTTGACTCCATGATTGGAAGGTTGCTATCTCTTCCCCATATTCTTTAGATTTGGGTGAATTGATCATCTTGTTATATGACGCTGTAGGAAGATTGTTAGGTGCATCTACTGTACCCTCAAAGAAGCGACTAGTCGGGACATTTGCCATGTTATGATCACATGTTCCGCCCTCCATGGCGAGCAAAGTGGGGTTTCTGCATATACCATCAATCATACGAAGTACAAAACCAATTTCTCCATAGTCATCTGATGTAGGTGGTGGTATTTATTTGTATTAGTATTAGTATTAGTGAAAGTGCATATATCATATGCACACATAAATAATTCATAATTAGCGAGTATGTCATAACTCTTATTCATAATATAGTTGCTTACCAGATGGCTTTCCATTAGCATACCGATCATTCAAGTCATCAACCATTGCCATTAGAGCTGTATCGTTTTCATCGTCAGTAGAAGATGCGGCAACGTATTATCCGGATGCGGAAGCAATTGCAATAAGTAAAAGACTGGAGTATCTCATGTTGATAGTGGGGGGATAGGGAGAACTATTCTGTGTCTGTGCGAGATACGCCGTAAGCATATTGCAATATGCGTGTTTTATGTATGTAAAGAAGAGGAAGGATGCAATTTGTATTAGCCATACTAGGTTATCAGAGGTCGATAGTATACACATCAAATGTATATATGTCTCAAACAAAAATGAAAAGAGAAAATGGACAACATCACATCACCGCATTCTTTTCCTATAGCCGCCGCTGCCGCCATACCACACTTCTACCATGAGCATTGCATATAACGACGATAATCGAGTACTCACTTTGATTATTTACTTCAATAGAGATTGAAGTACTAGGAGGTTAGGGGTTGCTAATACCAATAGTTGCGATTGGAGGGGAATAATATCCATGCACTCTACTCATAAAGGTACTGCAACTTAAAATCTTAATGTATTACCTTGGTCTATCTCTAAATCGGCGACACCAAGCGTCCATAAAGGGGAGAAGATCCCTCTCCGAAACTATCATCTGTCTCCTATGTGCTTGCTTTTAACCACTATAATAGATCACTATCAATAGTAACTCTCTGGATAATAATAAAACATGGCTACAATCATCCGTGCTGCTTTATCCGGTGCTCTATCGTTCACTGGCTTTAATGCCGACGATCCTTCATCTCTCTTTGTTGCAGTATCCGATGCTGTCGAGCAAAATAACAATTTGCAAAGAGATGATGTCGAGGGCTTGGTCGATAATCTAAACAGTGGCTATATAAATGGTAAGCCATCAGACGATTACAGTGAAGCGGGCATCTTCCTGCACATATTAGATGGCATTTGTAGTCCGACGATTGATGCAGATAAGTGTGATTACAACTTGGCCTTGGCTAATACATCAAACTTCTTCATGGGCACTTCTACACATCCTGATAGTATTGCAACAGCTCTAGTGAATGAAAGGATCAGCTCTCCTGCATCAGAGAAGTATGGTGAGGAGATTTACGTATTTCCTGCGTGGGGTCTTGTGACTTATGGGCCTGCCGCTGGCTTAGTCTACTATCCTTGTGCTGCAGAGCAGGTATGTATCATATGTATCTCTCTATGTCTATGTGTTGGATGTTCAGTACTCATGCTATTTCTTACGCACAACCCCTAACCCTATCATAGTCCATACGATGCATGTTTCCGATCGATGGTTCCTCTGACGGCCGGCCTTTAGGTTGCTCAAGAGTTGACTTGAAAGAGACGGAAGGTATGCAATAAGATACTTATCATTATCATTATCATGGATCATTTGTCAATATCTTTACTAACATACACCATTGGATTCATTTGCTTGTCATTAGAGTTCTTCTATCCCTTTATGAGTATTCCAGACTGTGCCAAATGCTTTGATTCTGATGTTGTACCCGCAAAAGACAACATAGTTGACGGCCGTGTCCTCCGTTACAGTGATAAAGTTGGTGAAGAACAAAATTTGACAAACTACAAAATCGAGCTTATATTCAACCGTCATATTCAAAAGTCATATTCAAACAACATGGCCAAGCATGGTGACAAACCATATCTTACTAACCTTACCGATGATTGCAAGTCTTGCGAGGCTTCACTAATGGATCGTGATGATGAGCTGTCAAATAATACAAATTTAATAGGATGCTACTTTCATAAAGAAATTAGTTGCGGCAAGCAATTCTTCAATTATTTATTTTCAAGTGCTTCAAAGTGGTATGAGGGGTTGGGTTACTATGGTACTATTCCCGAAAAGGATAATGTTTTAATCAAACCAAAGAGTGAACTAAAGGCTATGTTGGAAGCTCAGACAACATACTTTGGTCTTAATCAAGATTACTCAGACTTCCGTAGCAGTCAAACGCCTCCTATTGGCCCAGTCTACAATGAGATTGATATTAATGCAAATCTGCTAAACAGTTTTGAGCACAACCGAGCATCATCATCTTTAGGTTATGACGGTATCGATGAAAGTAGTGGACAGTGTGGTGGATCGGTTAAGGCTCTTGTATTGATATGTGGAGATCAGGACGATCCATTTTATTATGGAGAGCCCGGAACATGTCTTGATAAGGATTCATTTGCCTCTATTTACAAAGACTTTTTCAAGAAAGAAGATGCTCCTCAGGTAGTATACTTCAATTTGAAGAACTTAACTCATCCCTTTTCGGCTACATGTGATATGACACCTTCGTGTGGAGTGAAGAGTATGGAAGAAGGTGCCAATGAGAATGATGATAAGGATGATACCCAGCCCAAGAACTCGGTACTTGCTCTTCAAGCCGCTCCTTTCAAGGTCTTTGCTGCATTGATGGGTGTCTTGACCATGATGTATACATATTGAGTTAGGTTAGAGTGAGAGTATGAGTATGAATCAGGAGAGTACGAATATGAATATGAAGAGAGAAAGAGTAGTATTAGTAGTATTAGTATGATAGTGTGTGTTGTTATACCGGCTGAGCAGATAGATGTAGCTAGTTACCATAAACATACTAACAATGTGCCTTATTTGGAATAAAACAATTTTATTTGTCTTTATCAATACCACACATGACGCCTATGTAATAGCGATTGACTATATTATGATTATGATTATGATAATGATAATAATAATAGTGGACACATCTATTTTATGCACAAAAATTGATCCTCTAAAAGGAGAGTACTAATAGAACAAATGATATGTATACAGCGATACGACACTCATCACAAGTTCTTGTTGTGTATGATGGACCAGAAGACGATGATTAATGTGAATGTAAGGCAACAAACAAGCGCTCAGCCGAGAAGACGAGCGAGTAGAGAAGATTCATTACGTCTCAAAGATACGGTATCCTCACTAATCCTCGCTCTTGCTTTCAGCACCCCAATCAGTTGACTAACGCAATGATGGACGCTGCACAATCCCTCCTATCCGACCATGGCGTACAAGCCTACTTCTTAATCCTAGGTATTGCAATCTATCATTGTATCAAAGTCTATTATCATCATACTCCCGTCAACAACCGACAAAAATCCAGCACATCAAACTCTCAACCCATCAAAGATGATACACTCTCAACCAACAAACCATCAATTATACCATTAATACTATCAACATTAATAATACTAACAACATGGTATCTAATTATAAACTTCATTTTAACAAACATATACACTGCATCGTACTTTGATGATGCATACAAGGATGTACTACGCCGCTCTTCTAACTCTTCTAATTCACATGGACATTACTTTACATCAACACAATTATTAACATGGGCAATTGTTGCTGTAGCTTGGTGTGGAGTAGAACAATGTAATGTATGTTTTATTCTTTTTGGTTTTTTAGGTGCCATGTCGGCTAGCTTTGTTCTTTGGGTACCCACTTTATATCGTCAAGGTCGGATTAGTAATGTTGTTGGCAATGTTAGACGAAGAAGTAAAGAGAGAAACAAAGAGAGGAAGAAGCAAAGTAGTAGTATACCAATTACATATATCATTACATCGATCATTGCCTTCATTTGTATACTCAACTTGCAACCGTGCAATCCTACACCCCATCAAGAATGCACTCCAGATGAAGGATTTGGTACATTTCATATCAATTTTCGATATTGGTTACAGTTATTACATGTTATATTAGTAGTACCAATCTTTATACCATATCTATTACCAAATATTGTTTATAATAGGTTACCAAGTATACATTCTTGTACATTATTTGGTTTATTGTTTGTTACCTTTAGTTATTGGCATTTATATCAATTGACTACCAATTCTAATGGGAATATGTCAAATGATGATGGGCAACAATGTAGTGACAAAGAGAGCAACATCAGTAGAGGGGCAAGGTATACAATGCCAATTACAGATTGTCAATTATCAATAACAACCGATTTAGTATGTTGTTCGTTCATTACATTGTATGCCATTTATAAAGATTATTCAACAGCATCTGGTCGTCGTGGTAGAGATGGCAGTAGTCATGGCAGTAGCAAAGGAGTGGCATTCACAAGAATGTGTATTGGAGTTATACTAATGCCAATAATATCACCCGCGGGTGTATTAGCTGGTCATTTGTGCTTATTGAGATTGAATGATTATCATACTGGATTAGTTGCATCTTTGCAACGATTAGTTGCATCTAAACTTTCGGGTGTTAATGATGTTAAGTGGTGCAATCTTGGTCTTTGGACAACAACACCAGCAACTTTTGATAATGACAACGAGCCAGATACATGTGAATACTATGAGGCATGTGAAAATCTAGCCAAGGCATTAGGCAAGGCAGCAGAATTGGATTCTAATGATGCAGTCTTATCTTGTGGCTGTGGTTCATCACTCAATGAAGTGCAATATTACAAACGTCAGTTTAATTTACGACATATTACCGGTATTGATGCACATCTTGATGAGGGTAGAATGACTGGTGCGGATGATTATAATGCACGTGCAATTAGAGCAGGTGTAGAAGATTTGGCGGTAGTAGATGACAACGAAGATATGTCACTCTTTCCACCTCGGCTGTTCAACAAGATTATTGCATTGGATAACATCTATCATTATTCATCCAAGGAGTCATTCCTCAAGGATTGCTATGCCATGCTCCCGAGTGGTGGCAAGGTTGCCGTATCTGATGTAGTATTAAAGAATGATAGTGATGTTACTCCACTTTGGGTAAAGGTTGTGTTACGGTTAATGGGTATACCAACATGTAACTTATGGAGTGTGGATCAATATAAGTCCAAACTGGCATCGATTGGGTATGGTGATGATATTAAATTGCAGTTAGTTGGTGAACACGTCTTCAAGGGATGGCAACGATTCCTACCGCAGTGTCTTCTCAAGCATCTCGATTATGCACTGATCGTGGCCACCAAGATGCCTGGATCGAATGCCAATATCCAACCAACAAAAAGGAAGTCAGTTGCAATTATTGGTTCGGGATTAGCAGGCTTGTCATCGGCATACTCTCTTCTATCATCATCCGAGGCTGCCAATTTTGATATAGACATTTATGAGGCTAATGATTGTCCAGGCTTGGCTGGTAATACCACACTTGTGGGTGGTCAGTTAGTTGATGTACCGGCACGGATGGCATGCTTGGGATATTATGATCACTATTGTCAACTTCTCGACGAGTTGGATATACCAAGTACGGTTGTTAGAACCGACTCATCCTTTTACGGTGACGACGGACACGGTAATCAAGTTTGTTACTCATATGGTCAATCTAGTTTGGCAAACATATACTCGGCCTTAGTACGTGGCGGTATAGGTAAACTATGGAGTATGATCAAAGCTCTTGGTAATCTACAATGTGATGATGGGGACAATGAAAACATTACGTTTGGAGATTGGTTACATATCAATTTGGGAGTATCAAAGGAGACATCATATACATGCAAGCACACCGGAGTTGAGAAACAACACGACCTTCCCTCTTTAACCTGTAATACCAACCCCTTTGCCTATGTCATGTGTGGTTCGTTATCATGGATGCTCAGCTGTACATGGGATGATCTCCTCAACTATCCAGCTGATATCGTACTTCCATATTGCAGTGGCCTCAAGATGGACAAGCTTGGTGTTGGCAGAGAAGGACAAGTCATTCGTATTGTACCATCAATCAAATGTCTCGAACGAACATTACTCTATGGGGTTAGACAACTTTACTTGAACCAACGGATATCAGCCATTGACAACAAACGAATGATCAATGGCATCTCATATGATGCCGTGATTGTTGCCACCGAAGCCAAGGCAGTACCAAAGGTCATCAAACATTGCTCACCTGTATTCGAAAAGATAACATATCATCCATCATGTATATACATTCATACGGATGAAAGCTTCATGCCACCAAACAAGAAGGATTGGAATTGTTGGAATGTTGAAATGAGTAGTGGTCGACAAGAACCCCAGTTGACCTTTTGGCTTAACGAGTTCTACCCAGATGCAACCTTTGATAAGAATGTATTCCAGACTTGGGCACCCATCACCACTCCAAAGGAGGGAACAATCATTAGACACAGCCAGTTTGAACGAGTAGTACATTCAAACGATGCAAGGTCATACATTATCGATATCAACAAAGAACAGGGGAAGAATGGTATATACTATGCTGGTAGTTATTGTGTATACGGCATGGGTTTACTCGAACAGGCCTTGATTAGTGGCAAAGAAGTATCCAACTTAGTATTAGTATTGAATGACATGAAGTGCTCTTCTGTTTTGAAAGAAGACACTTTACCTCCTCTCAAGGCTCTTGTAATAGGCGCTGGTCCATCCGGGCTAGTCACCGCAAAGCATCCTTGGGTACATGCACTGAGACTTCGTTGGTGGTTGTCAACAATCTTTATACGACTATTCCTCTTCCTTACTGGAAGTAGTTGGGGGTTCAACCAGTGGACAGCACCGACAAAACCTGTTAAACGAGGTTATCACATCATCAACAAGAGCCATGCAGCAATGAGCCATATGAACGTACCGATTAAGAGCCAATCATTATATGGACGGATGTGGATGTGGATTTACGGTGAGACTGATTTGAAACCTATTCAGACATTTCATCAAACACAAGTAGCAAGTGTCGATGATGATGGTATCACCGTCAAGTTTGACGATGGTCGGACATATGAGGCTGACTTGATTGTATTGGCAACGGGTTACAAGCAGTCCTTTCCATTTCTCGATGACAAAATACGCCATGATATTCAAGAGGAGAGCTTTACAGATGATTCATCCTATTATCTTGAGGAGGACTACTTGCCAAGTGAACATTTTATAGTATCGAAGGCACATCCTCGATTAGGCTTTATTGGGTTTGTACGCCCAAACGTCGGGGCGATTCCTCCCATGTCTGAATTGCAAGTGATGTGGTGGCTTGAACACATTAAAGGTAGAACAAAGAAGCTAACAAAGAGGACTGGGTCACCTTCATACATGGTACTTGGTCAGAAGTATCGATATGGAGTTGATTATGGCAATTACATGCATCGTGTGGCAGAGGAGATTGACGCCGCACCAACTCTCACAACTTTGGCCAAATCGAGACATCCCATTAAAGCATTGTACACCTATTGTATTGGTCAGAGTATGATATCCTTGTTTAGACTTCAAGGCCCATACGAATCCGAGTTGTGTTGGGAAGTAGTAATTGGAGAGCTTTGGAGAGTATGTCTTAAAAGAGGAGTATTAGAGAACTGTGGCTTACTTTTCATGACGTTTCTATCACTGTTGATGAATATCACGGCCTGTGTATTGGAGTGCATCTGGTGCATCATTACTTTTCGAAAACCAAAGTTGTTCGTCCGATATTAGTGACTGGTGTAAATGGGTATCCTTTGGTTGAAGGACATATGTTTCGACGGAGGATGAATTAGTTAGATAGGAAGACAGATAGAGCAATAATAGTATCAATGTCAATATGATGGATAGATAGTGTCTTACATACTAAATGAGTAACTACGTGGGGTATGAAAACTTGGTATCCTTTTGGTATATTTTGTCCTCATCTCTTGAGAAAGAATGGAAGTGCCTGAAGTGATGATCGATGACGATAGGTAGCATCCATCCTCAAGAAGCAGAAGCACAATAGATCACACATAATCTATTGGTAATCAAAGGCATAGGCCATTCATACCTAAAGGCATAGGCCATTCATACCTATCAAATAATGGGAAAAGAGGAAACTCGATTACTAATAGAATTCAACAAACAGTATAATAAAGCAATGGTTAGTGATAAAGATATTACAGAGACTGAGGTTCGAGGATTGTTCGATTTATGGAACGCTGCCTTGGCTACTGGAGATTCGAAAGTTGTTGCTGGTCGTTATACCAAGGTAAGATGTGGCATGATATTCGTATGTGTGTGTATATATCTTTCACCTTTATCCCACCGTCCATCACTTCTCATCGTCCATATTTCTTATGCAATTGCAATGCATACAAAAACACATAAAAATGATACAGTCACCAGTACTTCTACCAACTGTATCAGACGTACCACGTAAAGATTTTGATTCAGTAAAGGATTACTTTGATAAGTTTTTACTCAATAAGCCATCCGGAAAGATTATCGATGGCGATATTAACATTGGTGATGGATGGGCGTCGGATGTTGGTATCTATGAGGTATGTGCAACTTTAGTTTTTGTGCATATGATATGAGCATAATGATCTGTACACAAGATATGTACGAGTTGGTTATCTAAGCTTACTGTCTTTGTCATCAATTAATAGTTTACGATGGGTACCACTGGTGCCAAAGTTAGAGGCCGATATTCTTTTAACTATGTCAAGGAAGGTAAGACCTCATATCAAGGATGTCATCTACTCTAGTCTTCTCTTCTGACATTTCTTTTCATACTATATATAAGATGGTGTTTGGAAGATTCAGCATCATCACTCTTCTGTGTAAGTGTATTATTTGATCTATCCATTGTCATTCATATGTTGTGTACACATCTTATGTCTCATATCAATCGTTTGTCATTATCCTCATTAGAATGCCTGAAAGTAACAAAGCTCAACCAATCACTGAAGAGGAAGTACGTGGTTTGTTCCAGCTATGGAACTCTGCCCTTGCAACGGAGGACCCAGATGCCGTCGCTTCTCGATATGCCGAGAAGGCCGTCCTTCTCCCAACTGTATCAGATGTGCCTAGGACAGATTATGCTTTAATTAAAGACTACTTTGTAAACTTTTTAAAGAAGAAGCCAACCGGTGAGATTTTAAGTGGTGATGTTATTATTGGACATAACTGGTGTCAAGATGCTGGTATTTATGAGTTTACCATGGGTATTACGGGTGATAAGGTTAAGGGACGTTACTCATTCGTTTATGTTTGGGAGGACGGACAATGGAAGATTTCACATCATCATTCTTCTGTTATGCCTGAGGCCTTCCTAGGACCAGCTCCCAAGCCAGTATGAGGGGAGGAGGGGAAGAACAAGTCATGAGGAAGACGAAGAAAGATGTAGATACTGTATGATTGTTCAAACATTGCACAGATCAATTGATAAGCAAAACATGGTATCCAATGAAAGTAAGATAAGTCAATTATCTTCAATTATGTTCGTGATAACTCTATTGTTATATTGCAAATAGAAGTAGTACATATGCTGGTACATAACCCCTAGTGGTGTGGTGTAGGTTGATAACAATTTACACGAAGGGAAGCTAGACTATTAGAAGCGGCAGAGTTGTACTAAAATAAACCAATGTTAAGTAAGTTGGCTTTAGTTTAGAAGAATGAAGTCATCCAACACAGTAGGTTGCTTATTAACCTGAGGTCTCTTTCTAGGCCATGAAAGACTCACCAACATGAGCCTCCAAAAACCACTCCTTCAAATTCGAACTTCTCCCATCTACACCAGACTTCACTCTCACACTCTTCTTTTGTTCTCAAGGTAGAACATATCTCCCAAGGACGAGGTGGATCTGGGGGGCGAAAGGGTCGCTCAACAGAAACAAACGAAGCTTCATTAGCCTCCATATCATTAGCACTGAAACAATCATCTTGGATTGCTCTGACCTCACTATCAACTCCCAAACGAGCTCCCTGGTTACGAGCCCTTCTAGTGGAGCTTCCCTTGTTGGGGAATTGCCTATTCTTGATCTCATTCGCCGCTGGATTGATGATACCACTCCGGGCATTTGAGCAAGTTGATCCTTCATCCTTCCACCACTGTCGCATTGCTTGTTGACCGGCCTTGAATCCCCTTGCAACTGAGCTGTCGGGTGTTGGACGCCGGGTTGGGGAGCGTGTGGGCTTACGAGTCTTTGATGCCTTGGAAACAAAGGATGTTTCATAATCGTCCAACCTGTATGCACTTGATGTGTCTGAGCTATCAAGGGCAACAAAGGAAGCTTCTTCAGCAAAGCCACAGGCTGTTCCTCTGAGAGAGCCTCCACAGCAACCAGCCCAACTCAGACAATCCCGATGTATCTGCTCCTTAACACAAAGGTCGAATCGGTATTGAAAGAACTCGGGCATGTCGTCACACCAAGTACACATTTCGTCTCTATTACACTCTTCCCTTGTGGGCGTCGGCTGCCAGTGGAACGTAGATGCGGTAGAGACAAAGGAAACTTCGGCTTCAGCTTGTGGTGCACAGAACGTTCCTCCAAGATCACCACCACAACAACCAACCCAACTCAGACAACCTTGAATGTCACGGTCCCCTCTCTTTATGCAATCATCGAATCGACGTTGATAGAAATCTGGTCGATCGTCACACCAAACAATAGTAGGCCAGTCCAAATCAGGGTCCCTTCTGTTAGTACTTTCAACAAAGGCCGAAGATTCGTCATCTAAATGAGGCCAAGTAATGCCAATTAAATGATCAACTGTATCCTCACACTTATCTCCCAAGTAGCGGATATCACCAGCTTCAGGCTGTCTACAACCCCATTCATTGATTATACTTTGGAAGGTGTCTTCACTCTGACAAGTTTGAATAGCCAACTCCCGACATTCTTCATCTGATGCTGGAATCCCTCGAGGGAATGGTGATGAGCACCAATCTTGGCTGATTATTAACTCGGCAGCATTGTTTCCGTCTCTGATACAGTCTGCACTTACTACACTTGATACAGAGGCAGTAAGTAACGCTACAACGGACGATTTGATTACAAGATTCATTGTTATTGTTTTGGTCTTTGTCGGTGGTGATTTTGTTGAGTAATATGTTGGATTTTGTTGTTGTTGTTAATTTTGATTTATGATTTTCCTTTTGTTTTAGATAAGGTTTGTTTTATGATACTTTTATCTAGCACGAGTATACTACCATGACTTGATATAGAACAAGAGCAAGAAGGTATATACATTGAGTCCTGGCTTGATATAAGACACTTACTTCACCTCATTCCCTCGGGAGGCTGGTCTTGCTTGTACCGGTATCCTCCATTTTTATAATTAATGGGTATCCTTTTCTGTTAGCCATCCCTCTCGAAGTTGATAGTCTATTCCGTTATTAACACTCTTGCCCCATCGTGAGGGGCAAGGAGGTGAAGAAGTAGACTTATCAAAGTTGTAGTAGAAGAAGAATTCCACATCGGTATCTTTTTGGTATCCTCACCCTCGTTCGTCGGCTTTTTTGACCACTCTGTGATCTAGAGTCTACCCTCGCCTCATCTTTTCATATTGTAATAATCAAGCACTCGTTCTGATACTAAAATGTTATTCATTGATACCCGTCTTTCTAAATATAGACCATTAATACTTTTCACACGGCTCAAACTAACATAAGCTTGACCTACCTCAAAGCAACTACTTATATCAAGTATAGCCCGTGTTAAGGTTGATCCTTGAGACTTGTGTACAGTCGTTGCCCAGCTTAATTTCAGTGGAACTTGTTGTCTAACAAACACACCTGGACCTATGAAACGATGAGGGGTGTGATATGCATGAGGGGTGTGAGAATGTGCCTTTATCATCCCTATGACATGCAAACTACTCTCAAACGACAACGATACATTATACCACTCACCTCCGTCAGGATTATATCTAGTTGCCTCTACTCGAGTTATCTTTTCAATCCGACCATTATCGAATCGTACCGTGGGTACTTGATCTAAATCAAAACTTTCAATAACACCCCTAGAACCATTGACTAAACTTCGATCACCACTATCCATATCCTTATTCCGTGTTAGCATGACTTGTGCACCAACCTTTAATTGAACCTCATCAGGTAATTCCCCAGCAATACTAATCTTCATACCCTTCTTTATAGATGCCAATGTACCCGTGGGCATCATCTCTTTCCACTTATCAACAGCAGAACAAGTTACTACCTCACCTTGCAACTCATCAAGACGTGCTTGATTCTCAGCATCAACGTCACGATTATGTGTATATATTCGTGTGGGAACAATCCCATCATTTGGTAGAGGATGCTCTGGACTAATCAAACACTTTTGATTCAAATCTCGAATTATATTGGATGTCACTTCACCAACCCTTACCATATTCAGAAACAACTCAAACTTACTACCACTATCTTGTCTCAGGGCTTGTTTTAATTGAAATGTATTCACATCCAATTCAAGCTCCTTCCATACATATGAATCAAAACAGAATGGGCGTTGTTTATCCATATCTAAACCAGGAGTTTGATACTCTCGCTTCACAATTGGTGGTAATTGATGAAAGTCTCCAACGGCAATCACTTGCATCCCACCCATTGGCAAATCCCCGTGTCTACCACCATTCCGCACCTCCCTAACAACACTATCAATAGTTTCAAGTAAATCAGAAGATAACATACTAACTTCATCAATTAATAAAACATCCGTCTCATCTATACGTTTCATGGCACCCTTATTCTTTCGTACCTTGTTAATTAATGTGGATATAGATCCGGTACCTAATCCTATACCGAAGAAGGCATGTAATGTTGATCCACCGATGTTAATTGCGGCAACACCCGTGGGTGCTGTTGGTGCACATTTACGTTGTTTCTTTTCTATACCTTCTTCCTCGATATTCTCTTCTTGATTTTCATCTGTGCCCGATGCCGCCACCTCAACCCCCACTCCACTACTCAAGGATTGGATTATATACTTGCTAACATGAGATTTACCCGTACCAGCTGCACCACTAATAAATACATTCTTTTGATACTTAACAGCCTGTATGGCCGCCTCTTGTTGTTCAACAGTTAACGAATCTAAAGTTATCGGTGCTGGTCTTGGTATAGAACTTTTCAGTTGCTGTCTACCATTCCCTCTTGGATAAGTAGTGGGTAATAATTCACCAGTGTATTGTGATACAATGTTTAATATATCATCTCCAAAACTTTCCAACTTTTTAGGCCCGATACCTTTGACAGCTAGTAGTTGTTCATTGTTGGAGGGTAAGGATGAACAAATTTCTTGTAATGCAGCGTTTGTAAAGATTGTATACGCTGGTTTATTTAGTGGTGTTGATTGATTGATACGATATTGACGTAAGGTTTGTTCCAGTTGAGAACGTATATCGCTTTGTTGTTGTGATGCCTTGGGTTTTGGTATTGATATCTCATCTCCATCATTATTCTCCAGTGACAAATTATCATTATCTTCGAGCATTTCCACAGGAATGTTGGTATCCTCTTCTTCTGGCACTTCCTCATCAATTAGCAAATCTACGATGTGATCATATCTATCAGCAAGCTGTTCTTCTTGTTGCGCTTGTACTTCGTCCATAACTATACTACTGCTGTTACTATTGCTTGAGGTAGCCCTGAGAAATGTTGGTGCACCATATCTCAAATTTTGTGTATGTATAGCCCTAAAGTTATACTGTCGCTGAATAATACACCGACTACGAGGGCCTACCGATACAGACTGAAAAGCACGAACAACTTGTACGGTACCACGACGAGATATCATCATCATATTAAGAAGCAATGTGGTTATCAATATTGATGTAATTTTATAAAGTAGTTGTAATGATGATGTGTAATTTTTCATTCTCTCAAAATGTTATGATATTTTTTTCAAGATTGCATATACCAACTCTCTTATATATTGAGTTCTGCAAAAGCAAGCACTTAATTGCAATTGAGGTAGGGTTGATTATGGTTTGATACATAAAGAGGGTTTTAACTGCCGACTGCCGTCCAGTTTTCATGTGAGAAACTCTTTAGAGGGAAGAAGATGGAAATGCTTACATGTGGAATAAAATGCCCATTGCCCTTTGAGCAAGAAGCCGCCGCCCTTGAGTAACCCCATAGATTACCCTCGACAACATCCATACACAAAGCAAATAGCAAGCGCTGTTTTACTACCCTTACTATTATTATAGACTACAGTTATTATCATCTTGACCCTCTACTGAAGTACTTGGTTGTATAACTTTAAGATATACCGCGCAACTACACTTTTAATAAAAGTAGGTTACCAACTCATACGCACTTTGATACACTGTTACTATTGTACCTCGTCTCCTAGTTTGATACATACACAGTATAGACTTCAGGTACGTTTATATATATTGCAAAGATTGTCAAATTTAACGTTCGGATATGCGGACCTTATTGTTTGAGGTCGATGGAAAGTTCGATATAGCTATGGTCTGCCGCTCTAGAGTTAGATTGTTTGCAAACTTCTCTAAGTTTGAGATGTGAGATAATAGATGTAATATTGCAATTCATGTCCTTATAGATCAGTCTATCTAAAGTGAACAAATAGTTGCATTTGGTGTAGGGGTTGGTTGTTTGGGTCTTAGCTCGAAGATTATGGTTGACGGTGTGATAAGGAAGTGCACAAGATGTGTTCAAAAAAAAGCAATAAAGGCCATGTTGAGGCATATGTTAGTTACGGTTGATGCCTTCATATTATACTGTTCTGTCTGTGAATGTTATTTTTGGAATCTTTATTATCAATATTCCTGCTGCTGCTGTTCTAACATTTATATCTTTTCTAACTTCTTTTCAATTCAATACATATCATATGCACATAAACCATCATAATCAAACCAACATATCAGCATGTCCTCCACAAACAATACAACATCTACATCTACCACATTCACAAACTGTCCATATCTTGATACAATTGACCGTACAGTACTCGACTTTGATTCACCAGATCATGCCTGTTCCATAACACTCGAATCATCACCACACATTTACGCCTGTTTAACATGTGGAAAGTTCTTCCGCGGACGTGGTAAACAAACACCAGCATATACACACTCCGTTGAAACGGGTCACTCGGTATATATCCATTTAACCAATGGATCATTTTGGTGTTTACCAGATACACAATATAAAATATCAACGAATGAACCTAGTTTGCAAGATATTAAATTAGCATTACATCCCAAGTTTACTACTCAAGAGATATCAAATTTGGATGGTAATACGGAATTGGCACGTGATTTATTTGGTAGACGATATTTACCGGGATATATTGGATTGAATAATTTGAATTGTACTGATTATTTGAATGCGGTGGTACAAGCGTTAGGACATGTTAGACCTTTGAGAGATTTCTTTTTAAGGGTTGGGTCTGAGGAGGCTGATGTGAGTATTGATTTGGGTAATGGAGGTGTTGATAATGGCAATGGAAAGAGATCAGCATCATCTCAACTAGCAATAGCAACAACAAATCAAACACCCTATGCCAACTTTTCACCACTTGCCAAATCATTCAGTCTCCTCTTGCGTAATATGTGGTCATCACATCGATTTAAATCAAGTGTTGATCCACACATGCTCGTTCAGGCCGTATCGGTAGCATCGAATAAGAAGTATCATGTTGGTAAACAAGCCGAGGCTGGTGAATTCTTAGCATGGTTATTACATCAATTACATGTTGGTGTTGGCGGAAGTGTCAAGAGTAGCAGGAAAAAGAAGAAGAAGAAAAAGAAGGATGGATCAGCTTCTTCTGCCAGCAGTGGAGGAAGTATTATTCATGATACATTCATGGGACGTGTCGAGATGACAACTGTAGTACGTAGGAGGAAACGTAGGGGTGAGGATGCGGCATTAGAGATGTTAAATCAGGGTGGAGCAGCATCATCATCTGCCGCCACAGCTAAGAATATGGACGAAGATGAGGATGATGACAGAGATGGAAGTGATGACGAGGAGACGATTGAACGTAAACGAAAGAAGCGTGAGACTGTCCAATCATTGGCTAATGAAACAGTGATAGTTGAAGAGGAGACTGTTACCGAGACGGACTTTTTGCAACTGACATTAGACATACCCGAGAAGCCATTGTTCAAGGATGATGATGGTGGATTAGTCATCCCACAGGAACCATTGGTTAATGTATTGAGAAAGTTTGATGGGGTATCATTTAGTGATGTATTGGCAATGCAGCAGCAGCAGCAGACTAGTATCGAGAGTGGTGGCGATGGGACGGTGGTATCAAAGAGGCGGCGGTATCAACTCAAGAAGTTACCAAACTATCTCATACTACACTTGAATCGTTTCAAGCGGAATGGATTCTTCATTGAAAAGAACCCAACGATTGTTATGTTCCCCGTTAAGAACTTTGATTTAAGTTCCTATGTCTTTCCTGAGGGTGGCAGAGATAAGGTCCCCACGGTCGAGGATGTTAAGGGTATGAGTGTAAGTAGCATATCTGATATGTGTATGTTATGTGTTTTATGACCATGTGATATGTAAATATACAAATCTCATACAATTACTCCTTTCCTAATCATTCATACACAGATTAAGGAACTCAAAAGCATGTTAATCAAGTATGGTCGTGCGGATATTGCCAATAATGCAATTGAAAAGGATGAACTCCTGCAACACTGCTTAGAGTTCATCTCCACTAGCCTTCCCGATATCTTGGCAGACAAGTATGATCTCGTGGCCAATATTACACATGATATTCCAGTAGAGGTTGGACGAGAAGGTAAACAGCGTAACCCATTGGAGGAGGGGAGTTATAGGTGTCATGTTCAGCACAAGGCAACTGGACAGTGGTACGAAATTAAGGACTTGGATGTCAAGGAGACTATGCCTCAATTAATTGGTGTTAGTGAAAGTTATTTACTCATCTTTGAGAGGAAGGGTGTATAATAACAAGGGAGGACGGGGTTGTATAATGGACGAATCCATATGTGTTTGACAGATAAGTGACGATCCTCTTATGTACCTTTCAGTCGACAATGTTCTCTCCAGGAATCCAGTTCCAAAGATGAAACAATTCTAATTATAGTAACATATCTTATGTTATGTTCTATCCATTGTAATATGAGCCCACCAGAGAGAATATAGATCTCAAATTGTATATACCAACCAACATATACAAAACTAGCAGTCCCTTTCTTCTGAAATCATAATCATCTACTTCTATCATCTTATGACATAACGGTAACAAATCATTTGCTCTTGCCAATTTACCAAATCTACTAATCTCTTTCTCGGAATAGAATAATGTTTTGGCTTGTAATTCAGTTAGATATGGGCGTGTATATACTTTTGTTACTAATAAAGGAGAGGGTGGTGATGTAGTATCGGCACCATCTATGAAGTGTACACTTCGTTGCCTCTTGAGTTGACGATTCGGTTGTCTATTTGGAAGGTAGCAACAGCTATCACTTAAAGCTCTGGTATATGTAGTATTGACATGATCAGTATCAGATGTTGTTGATATAGTTCGAAGTGCCTCATTGTGTCCCTTCTCTACACTCTCAATGGCATCATCCTTTGCTTGTTGAGATATGATATCCATCGCTATTTATCTCTATTTTCTCGCCTTCTCTTATTGTTTGGCCGGCTATATATAATTAGTAGTACATAACGAATCCAACCTTTGAATTGCAAATATGCATGCCCATAATATTGCAATAACAACTACATATCCATGCCTCCTTCCATACCTAACTGAGTGCCATATATCTTTCGCCATGTTCTTCCGAGATATAGTCAATAAGTCAATAGTCAGATGAGACCGAACAGCCATCATCCGCATATACCACCATGAAGCAAACAAACATGTGTCTCTAAGTTGTTATATGTGGTTGATAATAATCTCTTCTTTCTCATTGTTGGAGACGAGGCAGGGGCAGAGATGTGTAGTTATAATATGTTGTTAGCTACGTACCACATCGTCGTCTCAAACAAAAATAAAGCGTTTGAAGCTGAATTCCCGTAAAGGATACCGAATGCTGCTTCGACAAGATTCAGATCTTTAGCCTGTATACTTAGCGGAGATATTGTGATGTGAGTAACCTAGAACGCTGATAGATTATAGATTATAACATACGATGTGTCAGGTTTATGTAGGTTGTGTATCTAGCGTTGTTAGCGGCGTCGGAATGGAGTAATCTGAAAAAGTGCACATGATGTGTCATTTTTTTGGTGATAGGTGCATGTTGTGTTTGTACGTCTATGTGGGTGGTGTGGGTATGGTATATAATCTATGATGTCATATGTGTGTGGTTTGGAATCAGATAGTAGTGCTGGCTGAAGAGTTGCAGAGCGGGAGTAACTTCGTGATCTTTTTTATATTTATGTCTTGTTATTGTTAACGCATATCTCTCATACCTTTCTTCTTTTGTGCACCTTATCATTTGCAATTGATAAGCTGATATTATTATAAGCCACGGAAAACCAGTATTCGATGAATTAGTATTATTGGTATTTTGAAGCTTTGGTATTATAGAACAATATTAGTATGATTGCAATATCTAAGTACTGTAGAAAATGGAATTGGGCAAAGATCGAGTTGAACTACGATGATTTTACAAGATCATCAGGAGGACGTGGTATTACGAGTTCGGGTGATAAAGTATCACCTAAATTCTCGTTCATTGGTCATAAGTGGCGCATTGTAGTTAAACGAGTTGGGTCTCGTAGGACAAAACAAAACCCCAAAGTTCGTATTATTCTACAGAATATGACAATAGATGGTATCACCATTAAGTTTAGCTTGGGCATCAAACATTCAAACGGAAAGACAATATTAAGAAGCACTAAGGATATTCAACAAGAAACTGTCTTTACCCCCTATACGTTTTGGGAATCAGAGGGATTATATTCTAAACATTCACTTACGGAAGATAATGCAGATGGGAAATTGAGAATCGAAATCAAAATGCAACAGGTGTACTTTGGTTTAGGATTCGCCAAGGAATATTGGGCAAAAGAGGATAAGGATAATAGATGGATCTTTGATTACGAGTCTTATGAATGGCACAAGAATAAGGAGCAACTTGAAGAGGACGCATCGTCTTCCTCAGACTCAGAGGAGCAGTCTTCTGACTCTGAAAACGAGGTTGAGGCATTATCACCACAATCAACACCCACTTCAGAAGACTGCCCAATCTGTATGGAACCTATCTCTAAACCTTGGGGAGTCGTAATCCCGTGTGGTCATCCCTTTCATCAATCTTGTTGGGATGAAGTAGTTGCTCGCCATTCGGAGTCTGATGATAATGCTCAACTATCATGTGCTGTATGTAGGAAAGTTGCAACTGGGTTTCAGCCAGTATTCTTGGATTTGGGACTTACTGGAGCCAGTGATAGTGTTGCTGCTGCTAGTAATATGGAGGGTCAAGAGTCTTCTTCTTCATTTGTAAACCGTCTTTTGAGGCAATTGACGTGGAAGCCTCTGGGGCCATGATGCAGGAGAGATAATGATACAACAGATATGTGATGGTGGACAATACATATAATAAGAGAGAAGGATTTGGATATCGCAGATTGATATAAGTAAAGTAGTAAAGAGAGTCTGATATCTCAAAGCTATGTTTAGATCTACCATATGTTTTTATATGTTTTGAAGTAAAGTGGAGTATCGTTAAATGGATTCACTCTGTTGCCTATAATATAAACTCTCTTCTTATGTAAACTCTCTACCCAAGACTTCCTCTATTGTCTATGAAATGAATCCGTACCTTTTAGCAAAGCCTTCACAGTCTTATCCACTATCCACTTTGTCTCTCTCTCCCCCCCTTGAAATCATTTAGAAAACTACTACCTCCGTGTCCGCTGACTCTTTTTCTTCCTCCTCCTCTATGTGGAAGATCCTTGCTCCTCCTCATTACATCTCAAAGCTAAGTATACCGGCTGAAAGCCTGTTGCACGTTTCCTACATACAACACATGTTGGTAATGCCTCATCA
>Ga0214481_100311_pt1 | contig 25966 bp, 18 predicted proteins | sample M1_20Mar14CPVII9_4_FD_165057 | JGI IMG/M metagenome (GOLD analysis project Ga0214481, IMG submission 165057) | Marine eukaryotic communities from Monterey Bay, California, United States - M1_20Mar14CPVII9sort6BwellG10 | ecosystem: Environmental > Aquatic > Marine > Unclassified | place: USA...
GTTCGTTCAGATGATGCAGCAATAGCAAAGTCATCGACTTGACGCATGAGGATCACTCGCTCGCCATTGATAAGACCAGAGTACAAACATGGCTCATGGATTGTTGGTGTTAGTCCACATGAGCGGAGGATGGCATCAGCATGCTTCTCCCAGAGTCGTGGTGCTTCTGGATGACCTTGCATTGCCGCAAGTACTGGAATGACATGTCCTTTGGGAATGGGTGGTCGTCCTTTACACTTTGTCCACCACTCTCTGAATGCCTTGTCAGGTTTGATGAAGAAGCCTTGCTTAGGAGGAGGAGCCTCACCAAATGCATTCGACACGTCTGCACCGTAGATGACAAGGTTTTCGGCAGCGGCAGCAGCATAGAATAAACGAGAGCTGGTTTGATCAACACAGTTGGCATATGTGTGATCCAACACACGAACTTTACCACCTCGGGTAGAACCATCACAAGTCATACGAGCCTTCTTTCTCTTATCCAACTCTTTGACAACATAAGTCCAAACCAAATTAAAGACAGCACCGTCTGAATCAACTTCAGTTGGATCACCAAACATGTTCTGCAGTTCGTACTGATCGAGCTGTTTCCATTCAGATTTCTCCCAGTCATCCCAATCGTCCGCTTGTAGCAATTTCCCTCGTGTCAACTTCTTGGCCATTGTAACGGCTGTAACATATTGAAGCACATCTCCACTGAGAACCTTCTTAATTGTGTTTGATGGTTTGGCAGGGAGAAGAGGAAGCTTGTCTTCAATAAATTCACCAACAGTGAGACGAGGATTCAACTGGTCAATACTGACTTGTGGTATGCCTTCGTTGGTAAGACCATGTTTAATCTCAGGATGGGAGAAGAGTAAAGTTGTTGACTCTTCCTTTGCAACAACAAGATCTTCGAATGCCTTGTGTACATCGGCTAGGCTATGTATGAACACATCTCCAACTTTGATGAGCCATGCACCTTTAAGACGTGAGCGCCAACGAGGGATACGTGCACATGGTGTACTCTTATCGATCGTTTCAAGGATGAGGCGGTCATTAATTATCTTGAATCTCATACCTGCTGAAGGATTATTGTCATTGAGGAAGCGTTTTAGGTTGACTTGTTCTTCAAACGATGCATTATACGGGTGTTGAGAGATGTAGACCTGAGCCAAATCACGTCGTGAAATGCCGTAATTGGAGACAGCTGTACCATCAGGTGATTTAGTTGCAAGGACTGTATCAGCATACGGGTCAAGATGTGACGTTTTGGCAGCACGAGCACCAACAGAGTTCGGTGTAGGACCAAGGCGGAACGGAAGAGGCAATTGAATTGCACCATTAATTGACTTTTCGGGGCACTTGCTTCGAGTAATGTCGGGTGGATATGATGCCGGGGGAAGTGGTGCAGCAGTACTCGATTCATTCTCCTCAGAATCATCCACTTCAACGAGACCAAGATCATATAACAGTTGTGCTGCTGGAGGTCGACTCGATTGCAGATACCAGGCTTCATCAAATACGGCATGATGTGTAGTCTTCTCAATTCCCGTGTCCAGATCCATATACTTGATGTTCTGATCTGTAGCGGAATATCCAAGGAAGATGCCAGTGAAGTGATGTTTATCCAGCTTAGCGCGTCGCTTGCCTGTTTGCTTAACACATACCCGCGAGCCAAACATCTTAAGACGACGGAGGTTAGGCTTACGGCCAGTCCATGCTTCAAAGGGTGTCTTCTTAGTGACGCGGTGTACACGACGGTTGTGAAGATAAGCGGCATGAACAAGAGCAGCAGACCAGTATGTGGCAGGAAGAGCAGCGCCGTATAGCAGGGCACGTGTTGTAACGGCGAGAGAATCATTCCACTTTTCAACTCCAGCATTCTGTTCGGGACTATCACCACCAGTTGGTTCGACTTTGTAGTTGTGCCGTTTCAACATTTCACTGCAGAACTCTTTAGACCTAGCCAATTCACCACCTTGATCGCACCGAAGGACCCCCCCACGCTCAGAACCATTCGTCTTGAGGAAGATAGACATTAATTCTAATGGTGGCTCCTTTGATTGACGAAGGAATATCCAAACCTTGCGAGATGCTTCATCTACCACGGCTAGATACGAAGAATATCCATCATATGACTTGACAATTCGATCTTTGGTAGGATTGGGACGGGTATAATCAATGTTGGAAGATCTCATGAAGCCATAGTCCAAGAAGAAGCGGTCTTTACAATGTTCAGCCTTTTCAGGGGATTTACCAACTGGTTGCTTGCGAATCCGTGATGCTTCGAGATGGTCAACATGACGCATTGGATGACCACTGAATTGATTGGGTGTTCCGTCGACATGTGCTGGGAGAACCTTGAGTTGACTCTCACTGCAATGACCCATACGAGCTGCCCACAACTCAAATTGAAGTTGATGTTTTGGACTAACTGGTTTAGGAGCAAATGTTCTATCCTTGCGCTCACTCTTAGCACAACGGGCGTTATAGCCAGCATCTTTGTACACCTCATCAAACGGAAACAGTTCACCATCCAACTCACTAAAGTCAATCTCATCTGCAATATTATCTCCTTGAACAAATTCGAGGTCATAATCAGCGAAGTCATTGTTCTTGAAGATTCGTTGGCGGATGGTTTCATCAATTGAAACATGGTTGGCACGGATGGGATTACTGTCGGGTAGGAATACCTCTTTCGAGCAGTAGTACAAGCCATTCCGTTTTGTAAGAGGAAGTTCCAACAGTGTCTCACCAGAGTGCGAGATGAATGATAATGAGCCAGGGCCATTGAGTCCTCGTTCACCCGATTGTACCCAACGTTTGAACTTTGGATTGGAATGGATGACAGCCTCGGGTGACATGATGGTATCACTGGCAAGTGCATTGAAGAAGAAGGCTTGATAATGAATGGAGCTGTCCGACAAAGGCATAGGGTAATATCCCTTATGTGTGCATAACGATTCAGTAGGTTTACCATCCGATTCATTAAGGGCAAGTCCAACTTTTATAGGCACGTCGAGCTTCACCACATCCACAAGCATTTTTATGTTGTCAGTGAGGCAGCAATTGGCACCAGTATCTGGCATAATCGACTCACTTTTTGAACTATCAGAGGCATTAGCCCTGCAAATAACTGTAGATGTGTCAAGAGGGAAGTTGACAACTCGAGCGACACAGTAAAGAGGGACAATAACATCGTTATCTGCCTCAGCCAATCGGTCAAGAATAGAATCAGAGTTATCCTCATGTTGCGGCGGGTCATCTAAAGTCAGAAATTCAAAATCTGGGAAGTCCCGAATGTCACCTCGTCGGGTCCATGATCGAGCCAGGAGTACAGATTTCATCATCTAAGGCCTTGGATGCATCATCTTTTAATGCCCACGGAAGGTCTTGTTGATAAATTTCTATATCAGATGTAACATTCCCACTCCAGCGAGTAGTGGTTGCAATACCAACTCCTTCATCACTCCGAAGAAGCTTGACCATGGCAGGAATCGCCGCGCGAAGTTCTGATTCCGACGAAGAGACAGACGAATCATCAACATCACATAACGGTGCAGCACTATTATCACCAGCAATAGTAGCAACGATGGGTTGAGAGCTCAGAGGCTCAAGATTGTTGTTGTCCAGTGCAACATGTGCACTTTCATCATCAGGAGGAGGCTCTGGAGGTGGCCGTTCAACAGGTACAAGCTCAGGAGCTGCCTGTACAAAGGGGCTGTATGAAGGCAAGGTCACCGCAGTTGAGTTCACTAACGGATCGACGCAGCTTTCGAGAGATGGGGTGAGGGTAAAAAGGTTGGAGCTGTATTCACACGACCTCACACATTCACGCAATGTGTGACGTTGTTCAAATGACGGGGGTCCAGACGCATCTGTGCCCCATACCAGTCATTCATCATCTGTGGCAAGGAAGTGATCCCAATCAACTTGTTCACACAAATCGTCATGAGTTAAATCCAAATCCAAAGCCTCAAGATAACGTACTTTCGTTTCACGAGGAGTCTCTTTTGATCGATTACCACGTTCACCACGCTGTTGAAGGAACCTCTGATTGCGTTCTAACCATTGTTTCTCAGCCGTAAGACACGTTTCTTTATTTTCTCCATTGCGAATGTACTTCTCGATTAGTAGAGCCATAGCTAAACGATCACATCGATCGGCCGTATGATTTTTCATACCACAGGCCTCACATAGTCCATTATGTCGAGGGCGGGGACCAAAACGAGTGTTTGTTTGACTCTGACCATTCCGAGAGTTAGTCTTAGACACGTCCGGTTCAGAGAATCGGTTGCTACCACGAGGTGGAGGACGACGGCGTTGTGAATTACCCTGTTTGGCAAAACGCTTAGCCTTTAACTCCCACTCTGAGCCTTGAATCAAACCACACGTATCCATATCGAATCCATCCATAACATAGCCTTGAGGTCCATCCACGTCTTGGCCATTCGTATCCATACCTTGGAGAGTATTGATACGTTGGTTCGGAGGAGGAGGGAGCAGTCCACCGGGCAGTACTTGACCATGTGAGTTGTGGAGTCGCTCGGCAAGTGCTTCGATGTGGAAGTGCTCGGGTAATGCTACTGGAGATGGGCCATAACCATCGAAAGTAGTAGGGACCAAGGAACTGATCTGGATATCAAGATTGCGGGATTGGTCAACATACTTCCCTCGTAGACCACGAACGAAGACCAAAGTAATAGCTTGCTCAGACATTTGGCTACCGCGATGACGAGACAACTCTTGATAGCACCTAACCATTCGACTGTACAGGAAAATATCGCCTTTATCTGGCCATATAGGCGTACTGATTGTATTGGTAATGTCCAAAGATGGGCAACAAATCATAGCCAACTTCCACAAGAGATCATATCCATTACCTGAGCCACGACCAACAGACTTGATAGCATTATCTACAGTATTAAACTGGGTTGGAAGTACTGTCTCTAGCACCGCAAATAGGGTACGTCCCATGGCATGAAATCGATCTAAACCACAGCCAGGGATACATAGTCCGTACGCTCCAAACTTGATGACTAAGGCTTTCATAGGCATAAGGGCAACATTGAACTTCCCAATCTGACGGCTAATACCGGCATGAAAATCAAATCACGACACAGGATTGAGGTCCGTCAATGTTGAAAACTTGCTGAAGGCAAGAGCCTTTTCCTCTAAAGTACCTACAACAGTACCCTCACCATAATGTGAAGCTTTTGTCCAGGTTGATAACAACTGTTGGAGTGAACCAATAACTTCGTAATGCATACCGTCGGGAACACCAAGGCTAGTCAACGTATCTCCATTAAGGGAAGGAACACCTCGGAGTGGATCATTAGACAATGCACTAAGCCAATCCCGAGCAAAGTATGAAAGTGACGCAATACGCTGTTCGTCAGGTCTACTGAATCCTTGAACACGATTCTGATACGGGGACTGGACGGGAGGTCTTGATGTGTTACTACGAGACATATCATCCCTATTTGGTGTTGTATATCCTAATTGACGTGTAGGGTCAACTTTAGGTGTCTCGTGACGGGGTGCAGATCTGTCAAAAGTGGCATCAGAAGGTTGAGATCCGAATCGAACACCACCACGACGGGGACTTGTAGTAGAGGGATCCTCAGACAACGAATACCCGGGAGGTAAAGAGGTACCATGATTGAAGACTGGTGTACCTGGAGGATCAATACTAGGACCACGGTGACCACCATCACGGGGTGGGCCACGATCATTACCCAAAGTAGTGTTGTTCCGAATCGAAGGATTACCACCACCAAACCGAGCATCTTATTGATTTGATGTATTGTTATAATGACCAGTATTCTGATCAGGATGAATACCAACTTCGTCGAAAGGCTGGGTAGTGTCATTATTGCCATTAGATGTTGAATCATTGGATGAAATGGATACGTTCTGATGGAGCATAGTTACACGTGCTTGTGTTTGTTCTTCCAACATCTCAACACATTCAGTCAATTTATCCTCTAATTTCTGGACAGTGGAACGATATGTAGTGTTCAAACTTTCAACAGCAGAATCACGTTCGGAGGTAATAACTTTCTTCTGGTCATCTACAACTAATGATTGTTGTTCCTTAAATACCTCTGTAACCTCATTACGAAACCACTCCTCACGTGAAACCATACCCTTCTTAATATCTGACCATTCCTTATCAAGTTCAGCCACGCGTTGTTGATGGGCAGCCTCATTCTCTTCAAAACTCTTCGTCATCTTACGAAGTAAGTCTTTAGCGTCTTGTACAGTAGTAATGTGCTCCACTACTGAAGAAGGAAGACCATTATCGATTGTAGGAGAATCTGGTTGCAAAGGAGCAAAAGGATTATTATTATTATTGGCATTAATCGGGGCACCATCTGTAACGGGTGGCGGCGATGAATGCGGCGTGCTGGGTGTAATTGGTTGGAAACCATTATCCTTAATGTCGTTGGTTGACGTCATATTATGGACTATTATTATTGATGGGTTGTTAACCACCAATAATTATTTGCAAAAATTAATTTTTATTATTAGCTCAGCGTTGACAGGATGTCAGCGCAGGGAAAACGTCGCCGTAGGCGAAAACTTGGGTAATTGTGATTTTTTTATATCACAATCCTCTCATAACCTAACAGTCTCCGTCACCCAGACTACTGATGTAGACACTAGGATGATAGGAGATAGGTTTAAGGAATATGCTTAGTTTACCACTTACTTAGGATACCGTACCTATCTACACAGACTAATATCTTCTACTTGATCCATCTTGGCCTTCCACAGTGCCAGTTCAAAGAGTGTCGTTGCCTCCCTCAATTCATAGTACTTTATCCATTTGACAATCTGATCAACACGATGTTTCAACTCTTTCCACACGTTGCTGCTTCTTATCACCATCTCCATAGATATATAAATCGTGCCTCCTCTTTCCCATTCAATGTCACTTTGGTCGATACATTGTTGTATCTTATTCTGCACATCCACTTGTCCGGCTTTAATGGTATCTTCTAAACGTGATGAAAGATCGGTGAAGGTGATTCTCTGCAATGAATCAGAGTAACTAAATGTAGTTGGTTCAAACTGTGGTAACCCTCAATACACACAACCTCACTCAAATTATAGCAAGACTTGAATGCATAAACTCCAATATCTGTCACTGAAGAAGGAATGGTAATACTATGTAACGATTCACATTCAGCAAATGCTCCCCACCCGATCGTCTTGAGACCCTCGTTCAATATTACCTCGTTTAAACCATTGCAACTATCAAATGCATTTTTATCAATCTCAGTAACTGAAGAGGGTATTGTAATACTCTCTAATGAAGAACACCTTTCAAATGCACCAACTCCAATCTTCTTTAGCCCATCGTTGAATACAACCTCCCTCAAGTTTGTACACCCGTGAAATGCACACCAATCAATCTCGGTGAGAGTAGATGGTAAACTGATACTTTCTACTGAACTGCAATATCTAAATGCCGCTTTTCCGATCTTCTTCAGACCATATTTGAATACTACCTCTCTTAAACTTCTGCAAGTGAAGAATGCCCCTTCCGGCACCTCAACCACACTAGGATGAAAACGTACCCTAACTACATCCCTTGGAACATCCTGTCCGTTGCCCGTATACTCAAACACTTCATCATTCATCATTCTTACTTTTTATATGTTTGTTACTTTCTTTCTAGATTATATGATACTGTCTACTCCCGTTTATTAATATCAATATATAGGTAATAGGATGATGATTGTTTGTTTAGCGCTGGATAGCGATTGGTTTAGGTGCGTGTTTGTAACTTTGTGATGATAGATAGGTTGCACCGACAGTAAAAAAATAGTAGTCACAAATTAGTGATCGATTTTGTGTTCAATAATAATTTTGATACTATGAAACCTATACCATTCGAATGAGCATTAATTACTGATAAATTGTGTACACTTTCAGTATATGAAGTGGTTTATTGCAATAGCTGTCGATATTCAAAGGGGTTGAGTTGATTGAAGATGTGGATTTTAGTGGCATCCGGTATCCTTTTATGAGAGTAGAATAGTAAGTGAGTATAATAGCCATGCATAACACAGAACCTATCACAGAACATTAAGAGCTTTGGGTAGACGACTTTGCACTGACTGCATATATCAGGTGAGAAATGTTGTAGTATTACATGTCATTTTTGTTCAGGGGGTACGGCGGCGGCGGCAGGGCGTCTATATATTGAGATCTAAAAAAAGTGATATGATATGCACCTTTTATTTTGCAAACATAATCTATCCATCATGGTTGTTTGAGGCCACCATCTATGTTTTAGGGTAGTGGGGATTCATTGCAATATAATATATGTTTTACATGTTCTAAACTTTATCATACTTCCCATATCTATGCATAGTACACATATAAATAAACCAACCAATCAATAGTAGTTGATATAAACGACATACCAAGAACAAGTAAATAATGTCGAGCAACAATACATCAGATAAGGTATTTCAATACACGGGTAGTGAAACAGTCCCTAAAGACGTGACTATTGTACATTTCCATCCTAGCGTTGTCGGTATAGAAGATGTAGCATATGATCAACCTTCTGCTTTTCAACATTGCGTGGAATTGAAAGAGTTAGTGTTAAATGAAGGGTTACGAACTATTGGGAAAAGTGCGTTTGCATTTTGTAAATCATTAGAACGTATAACAATATCTTCTACAGTTACCGATATTGGGAATTGCGCATTCTACAATTGCAAAAGTCTGAAAGAAGTAGTGCTAAATGAAGGGCTTGAGAAGATCGGAAAACAGGCATTTGAAGAATGCAGATCGTTAGAAAGTATAATACTACCCTCTACTGTTACGGATATTGGGAATGCTACATTCTACAATTGCAGTGGTTTAAAGGAGGTAGTATTAAATGAAGGGCTTGTGAGCGTAGGGAAGTATACATTTCAACATTGTCTTTCATTAGAAAGCATCACACTACCCTCTACCGTGACCAATATTGATGAAAATGCATTCTACGATTGCAAAAGTTTGAAGAAGATAGTATTAAATGAAGGATTAAAGAAGATTGGTTATAATGCATTTGGTGGTTGTGAATCATTAGAAAGTATTACGCTTCCTTCTTCTCTGGTTGAGATTGGCAAATATGGATTTAATATGTGTATAAATTTGAGAGAGGTAGTTTGTAGCGGGGGGTTAGCAAAGATTGAACATAGTACGTTCCCCAATAACTGCTCAACATTAGAAAGAATCACATTTCCCAGCCTTTCATCTCGTCTAGATTCAATCATTCGAGCTGGTCAGTTACATGCACAGAACAAGGTACAACAATGTATCAACCGAGGTGAAATTGAATGGGAAAGAGGAGGTACAATTAGTATACCTGTAGAAGTGACGAGAAGGGGCATTTGGAAAGAATTGAAACAGCGTATTGATCTGATCATCAAATGGATCAAATACTATGAAATGAAGGAGGCAACAACAATCTTTGAATTGGCTCTGTGGAAGGTCAAATTTGACCAAGTAGATGAGGCCGACCCTCGTGATCGGGACGCTTGCCGTGTTGATGTGCCAGGGCCAGTGAAAGATGCTATTATACAGTACATAGAACTATAACTATAGAGGTTTGAGTACGGGTATAATAGATTATCTACTAACAATATAGGAATCTGATATACGATATGCATGATGTTGTAATGTTTATATTAATATTAACTTAATCTATGCTAGTAAAAGTTCAGTGCTCCGCATACAGTATTAAACATAACACATTAGAGACCAAACGTTTAAGCCTGTGGTATGTCAGATCCATATAGATACTGTATGATTGCATCCTTCACAGGACCAGGCACTGCAATACGGCATTCATCACGAGTCCTAAACACACCATCTTTTACTTGGTCAAGTTTGGCCTTCCACAGGGCTAACTCAAAGAGAGTTGTTGCCTCTTTAATTTCATAGTACTTTATCAAGTTGTCGATTTGATCTATACTTTGTTTCTTAGTGGTATCCCACTCATCCCTGATTCTCGTCTCTTCTGTAGTACCTCCAAGCCAACCGGCACCCTTCATGGTACCACCCCTTTGATATCCGATCCAACTCACAATTTGAGCAACACAGTCTTTTACTAAACCCCATCCTCTTTTCGTCACTTCCACGGGTATATAAATCTCACCTCCTCCTCTGTCCCATTCAATCATTTCACTTTGGTTGATACATTGTTGTATCTTATTCTGCACATCCACTTGTCCAGCCTGAATGATATCCTCCAAACGAGACGAAAGATTAGTCAAGGTTATTCTTTTCAGTGCAGAGGCGGGTTTGTAATGAAATGTAATCGACGGCGGGTCTAGAAACAAGTTGTTTGTATCAACTTTTAGCAGACTTTCACTTATCCTAATCTCCCGTAAACTATTGCAACTCGAGAATGTATTACTTGCAATCTTAACCAAAGTTGAGGGTAAACTAATGATTTGCAATGACTTACAATCTTCAAATAACCGAGTACCAATCGTCTTGAGACCTTCATTCAATACCACCTCCTTTAGATTTGTACATTCTCTAAATGAATTTTCACCAATATCCATGACAGTCGAGGGTAGTGTAATACTTTCTAACGAAGTACACCGACAAAATGAATAACCTCCCATCCACATCAAATTTTCATTTAGACATATCGTTTTTAACTTTTTACATTCATAAAATGATGCCATACCAATCTCCGTGAGAGTGGAGGGTAGTGTAATACTTGTTAATGATGTACATTCTTCAAATGCATCCTGTCCAATGTATTGCAATCCTTCATTCAGTATTACCTCTCTCAATTTACTGCACTTATGGAAGGCCTTATCGTCAACTTTGATAACGCTAGGATGGAATTGTACTCTCACTACATCCTTTGGAACTACCTGCCCGTTGCCCGTATACTCAAATAATACTTTGTGTGATGTGTTGATCCACATATTATACTCTCGACTACTGCTTGGCTGCCTAGAGGTACAACTATAACTGTTAGATATTGATGATATTAGAAATCAGAGTAGAACTCTCTATTTTGATTTGATTCATAGAAAGAACTTATGTGCTTATCTATTTGCAAATCGAAAGAGCCTTAAAAACTGAACTAATTGTCGATATCGTGCTTCAAATCCAGAGACCTCCTACCATTCTCCATTGCAATATATACCTAGAGTTCAACAACAACAAAAGAACATCTGCTTTTGCCATCAAAGATACGACATATGAATAAAAAGATACAACGGCGGCTCTCAAATGACTTTGATTCTTTCGAAGTTCTTCTCCACTGTGATGATGGTTAGTGAATGGGTGGCCTCTTCAATATATCTATGTATGCTCGTGAAGGAGAATCCTTTTAGATTTCATGTCAATAAATCGGCCGAGCCCGGCGATGTTTGATATTGCAATCAATCGAGTAGTAGCCGTGATGAATTTGTAAGCACAACGATTGCAAATTGCAATGATGATTGCAAATTGCAATAATAATAAAACAACAGAAGAGATAGCATCATCATCATCATCTCTCTCCATATCTTGTAGTCGATAACTAATTATATAGAATGAAGCATCCCAAATCATTTGATGTCACGTTGGCGACATTAGTAATCGCTCTAGGCGTTGTTAGTCTACTATTCCTCCGAGGTTACAATATCATCAATACCAATCATCGTCCATCAAAGCCATCATCAATCGGTACAATAGTTGAAGTATACAATAAAGAAAATTCATACTTTGCAATACCTGCAATAATAACTGATGAGATTATATCAACTTCGACATCGCCGTCGAACGACGCATCAAGATCGTATCGGAGTTATAATTTACAAAATAGTATTACAAATGAAATCATGACAAATGTAAATGAAGAACATATACATCGCTACACTATATATAAAGATGGTACTATTGCATCATGTAACTTTAGTACATTACGGAGTAAGGTTCATTTAATGACACCATGTGCTATTGTCTCTTCTTCCGCCACCATCTCTTCGACCGATGCTTCCTCCTCCGTCTCCGTCTCTTCCTCGCGTCGTGGTTTAGATGAAGTAGAAGTAGAAGATGATACGAAGAGCAGCAGCGGCAAGATAATGGTATCATATCAAGTGGCATATTTAAATGAAGAGAATATATTAAGTTATGTGAATGATTTACCATATAGTAGAGTACAACGGAGGAGACATTTACACTTTCCGTATAAGATTCAATAGGAATGAGCGCGGAGAGATGTTTTGATTTTAGTTAGTTTGTTAGGATTAGGAGTAGGGATTGTTTGATGTGAAGAATGGATAGTTAAGAAGTAGGATAGGTCATTAGGTTAGATATATACACCATGACTATACATAATTATGTCTCTTGTTATTGCTATCCACACATATGATCTAAGTATCATATCAGATAAGACTCTCCCCACACCAAACAAGTAAGTAAGCAGATGATGCAATATGCATATACTACACAATGCCTCGCTGTTCAAAGAGATAGATAGATACATAAGAGGGATGTAAGAGGGCGACGAGTGGATAGTGAGAAGATTGATCAATCATCTCCACTTCCACTCCATTCGATAGAGACATATGAATCTGTATCCTCAGTCTTATTGTACAACAATCACTTCACCGTCCATTAAAAAGACATCAACTCAATCCTAAGTATCGTAGTATTTATATATATCTTGAAGGGTGAATGAATTGCCAACTAAGTATAGGCCTCATAGCAAGCTGGGGTGGATCGATGTACATAACACATTACTACTACTTCTGTATCCTCAGTCTTATTGTACAACAATCACTCTACCATCCATAAAAAAAGACATCGACTCAATCCTAAGTAGTATTGTATATAAATATATCTAAGCAGTTTACCAATCCTATGCAGCATATATAACACATCCTTTTGACATTTCGAGAAGACAAACACTGCAACAAAAGTAGTACCGCTAGTAGTACCGCAATTTTGAAGGGTAAATGATTTGCAACTAAGTATAGACCTCATAGCTTTCAATCAGCTAGCAAAAGCTTTGTCAAAGATACCGAGGTCCATTCGTAGTTTTTTTACCCTTTAAACTGCAACACTGAAAAGGCACTCAGGTCGCTAACATTTATCTCCATGCACTCCTTGCCCCTTCCTACCTCAGCTTCTCATTGCCGTTAGTGTATCGATAATTGTCATTAGTCCGCTGAGGCTTAGATGTATTCATTGCAAAAATGCATTGTCTATTGTCTACCAAAACAACTATGCTCATAAATTATCTTGCATAGCAATTGCAATGCAAAATTTGTCATCCATATCATCGTCAGTCGTCATCGTCTTCGATATCGTTGGTGTCTATCATTTCGATATGCTCTACATCATGAACACGCCGCCGCATAACAACAACAACGACATAAAGAGTAGAGCTTCATCGGACAACAACTCCAACGATATAAACTTCCCTACAACGACGGCGTTAGGCAATAGTAGTAATATCCTCTCATCGTCGTCGTCGTCGTATCTAAATGCAACTTCTACCTCCGCCGCCGCTGCACAACAACAACACTATCAAGCTATCATGACTGCTGCCTATTGCAATGAGAGTACATCAAATATACACCCTTCTATCAATATCGGTTATCAACAAACTCAACCACAACACAGTATGATGGCACCGATGTTAGATAATAGCAATCGTCTCTCGTCATCGTCGGCATCTATGACACATCATATGAACATCAACCCTTACAACTACACCAGTGATATGAACACTAATCAGTATCAGGGTATCAACTCTTATCAACAGCAATCACAACCACAACAAGTACATGGGTATGATCCATCTATCGATATGCAACGCCTGCTTGCAATCCAGAAGCGTGAACTTGAACTAGAAGCAGAAATTAGAAAGATGGAACAGAAGATGTCAATGTGTCGTGAAGAAGGAGCCAATGATAATGATATGTCGAAACAAGCGAGTACTAGTACAGCAGCAACTAGAGGTAGAAAGAGGGTTAGCTCCAGTGACGAAGAAGAAGAACAAGTAGAACCATTGCTCACAGGCTATGCAAAGATTGTCGAGGTTGAGAGACGTCATAGTGCCGATCTTTTGAATCATGGTAAAAAGAGGAAGAAGAGAAAGATTGATCGGCGGGGAAGTGGGGGTAGCGGTGGTTCATCTTCTTCCGTTGCTCGAGCTGCATAGGAGGAAGGAGGTATGCAAAGTATATGTTTGGAATTGGAAGTATCGAAGTATCTGTAGATTAGCTTGTCTGGTGTTGTTTGTGTTCGATGGTTAAAAGTAATGATATGGTTTGCTATTGTATGCACAGTACTCAAACCTCTATACTTATAGATCTATGTATTGCAAGATTGTATCCTTCACTGGACCAGGCACCTCAACTCGACATGTATCACGGTCACTTGCACAGATATCATCTTCTACTTGACCAATCTTTGCCTTCCACAGTGCCAGTTCAAAGATTGTTGTTGCCTCTTTCATTTCATAGTACTTTATCCATTTGTCAATCTGATGAAAGTACCGTTCTACTAAAATCCACCCGTCCCTTCTTCTCGTCGCGTTCACAGATATATAAATCGTACCTCCTCTTCTCCATTCGATCATTTCACTTTGATTGATACATTGTTGTACCTTATTCTGTGCATCCACTTGCCCTGCCTGAATGATATTATCTAGACGAGATGAAAGATTAGGAAAGGTGATTCTTTCTAATGCCGAGCATCCATTAAATGTATTCCATTCAACCGATGGCAATGCCCCGCTACACGCTAACTCGCTTAAACGGATGCAATTACTAAATGCCTCCTTACCAATACTAGTAACAGTTGAGGGTATTGTAATACTTTCTAATGAGCTGCATCCACGAAATGCATGATTTCCTATCTTTTTGAGCCCCTCATTCAATACCACATTCTTTAATCCACCGCAGCTGTGGTTGTAGAATGCAAACCAACCAATCTCGGTAACCGAAGAAGGCAGAGTAATACTTTCTAATGATTTACAATGTGAAAATGTGCCTTCTTCTATCGTTTTGAGCCCATCATTTAATTCGACCTCCCTTAAACTACTGCATTTGTGGACTGTATAAGCCCCAATATCGGTGACAGTTGAGGGTAGACTAATGCTTTCCAATGAACAACCATTAAATGCATTATGCCCAATCTTTTGTAACCCCTCATTTAATACTACTTCCCTCAAACCACTGCAATCTTTAAATGCCTCCACGCCAATCTCAGTCACAGAAGAAGGCAGTAAAATATTTTCTAATGATGTGCATTCATTAAATGTCATTCTACCAATCCTGACAAGTCCTTCATTTATTACCACCTCTCTCAATTTTGTACATCTATAGAAGGCCTTCTCATCAACTTCAATAACACTAGGATAAAATCTTACCCTAACTACATTCTTTGGAACACGCTGTCCGTTGCCCAAATACTCGAACACTTCATTATCTGATGTATTGCTCGACATATCTTGTGCTCTTTTTATTATCTCTACACACCCTTGCCTATCGATGATACTGCCAACTACCACCGTTCGATAATGATATATTGGAGTTAATTATTTTAATTGATACAATGTAGAAGCGAAGTATTATCTTGAGCAATATTATGTATGCAATTATTGCATAAGATGTGTACTTTTTGTAAAATCCTTGCTACTCATGAATACTAATGCTACGATCACCGCACCAGCATCGATCGATAGAGCATTAAATACTGATAAATAGTCTATAATATTGGTATAACAAATAGCTTATTGCAATAGCTATCGATATTTAAAGTTGTACTGTTGCATGTGGCGAAATGAAAAAAGTGGAGATTGAGATCCGGTATCCTTTTATGAGAGTGTATGTAGTAATGTGAAGACAAAGTGAAGTAGACAGAAGATATAGATAGCAAGAGCAACATACATCTGCTGTTTGCCGGTTAGATAGGCGAGGATGTATATTATTGTATCAAACTATGGGGCATAGGTAGAATAGGGCATCTAAATATTGAGATCTAAAAAAGAGACACAAGATGTGCACTTTTCGTTATCTTACGACTGCCATGTATCAATGACTTGTTCAAGTAACGGTGTTGCCTCGGATAATGTCGATGCTTTACCACCATCCTTCTGCTGTTCTTCCTCCTCCCTAAGTCTTCTCATCTTCTTCTTCTTTACAAACCTCATCCATTTCTTTACACCCCAACGACTCAACTCTAAATCACGGTCGGCTTCGTCATATATCTCCTCCTGTAACAACTCCTCTACTACATCCTCAAGTGTTATAATACCAACCACGCCTGCCTCTTTAGGAATGGACTCACCACGTTCAAATGCCTCACTTGCCAAATGAGGACGTGCCGCGACTATAGCAAGATGTAATCCACCCTTCCCTCGACCACCGGCAGCTTGAAACAAGTTGATAATATCAACTAAATGCATTGATGGGGAGATAATTGGAGGCCGAACCTCATACATTATACTGTGATGATTACCTCCATTTACTTGCTCGGGTAGTTGTAACGGAAAAAAGAGACACAAGATATGTCACTCTTTCATCTTCACCTCCGATGTGACGTTGAGTGTTGTTTCTTGTCTAATAACTTGCTAATACTTCCACTTAAAGATACTGCATGATAGCATCCTTCACTGATCCAGGCACATCGACACGGCAAGCAGCACGGTCATGTGTATAGATATCATCTTCTACTTGATCAATCTTGACCTTCCAAAGAGCTAGTTCAAAGAGTGTTGTTGCCTCCTTTATTTCATAGTACTTTATCCATTTGACAATCTGGTCAACACGCTGTTTCAACTCTTTCCACATGTCGTTGTTTCTCGTCACTTCCACATCCATAGGTATATAAATCGTACCTCCTCTTCTCCATTCAATTTCACCTTGGTTGATATATTGCTGTATCTTGTTCTGTACATCTACTTGCCCAGCCCGAATGATAGCATCTAAACGAAATGAAAGATTGGGGAAGGTGATTCTTTTTAATGACGAGCATCCACCAAAGCAGTCACCAAATTTGGGTTTGTACTCAATCGTTGGTAGTGCCCGCTACAAACTACCTCTCTTAATTGTTTGCAATTACCAAATGTCCAGCACCATATCTCAACAACAGAAGACGGTATGGTGATACTTTGTAATGAAGGGCAGTTATAAAATGCTCGCCACCCAATCTTCTCAAGACCATCATTTATCACTACTTCCCTCAACGAGGTACATTCGAAAGCACCACCCCCAAACTCAACCAAAGAATATGGAAGTGTAATAATTTGTAATGGTTTACAACGATCAAATGCCTGCATCCCAATCTTCTTGAGACCCTTGTTTAATACTACCTCTCTCAAACTACTACAATCATAAAATGCCATCTCATTAACCTCAGTGACTGTGGAGGGAAATGTGATACGTTCTAATGATCTACACAACATAAATGCAAAATTCCCAATTTTCACAAGCCCTTCATTAAATACTACTTCTCTCAAATTACTACGATTGTAGAATGCCCTGCTATCAACTTCAACAACACTGGGATGAAATCTTACACAAACTACATCCTCTGGAACCTTCTGCCCATTGGCTCTTAACTTGCCTAGATTGTATTACTTATATTGCCTTCTAACACCGTCCGATACTAATATCAATATATTGGAGTTATATTATTATTAATTGATATAATGTAGAAGCGACGTATCCTGACGTATCGTGTATATCTTGAGGAGCAATGGGTATGCAAAGAGTTGTTGTATTTTTTTGTGTAAAAATTTGCAGTGTATCTTTATCAGTATTGCAGTGAATACTTATGCTACGATCTCCGCACTACCATTAATCGAACGATTATTAAATACTGATTTATTGTCTATAATATTGGTATATGAATGCCTGTATTGATTGCTAAGACGAGAGTAAAGAGTAAAGAAGAGGAGAGTGCAGGGATACCGTTTGGTCGCCATCTCGTTACCTGATATGCAACATTGGCAATTAATAGCGCGCGTACTGGACGGTCCTACTAGCCCCCAAACTTTGCAAATCCTATTCTAATAACACTATAGAATACGTCTAATTAACCGGTATATCCATAGGGTAATCATATCTTCTGACGACTATAATATACATCTCAAAATACACAATAGAAAAAATGATCTTTGTCCAACTTTCCAAGGTGGCAACACTCTTGCTATTGCCAATTATTATCCATGCTCGTATCCCCTCAACATCAACTACGTGGTATCAAGACGATATTGATGATAATAATCTACACGATCACACGGTATTATATGACAAAGATATCAAGCTGCAAATCACTTCTTCTCAATCCTCCGCCTCACATCAGCAACAATTTGATATCAACAATCCAACTATCACCGCTATAATCACAATAGATAGCGACAATATCATTCAAACTAACAACGGCATCAGCGTAGACATCAATGATATTATGTTTAGCAAAAACAACGAGATATTTAGTGAAGATTATTGGTACAGTTTCCAACCACTCAAATCTTTAGACTCAAAAGTAGTAGATGGCAAATTGCAGAATGATGAAAAGAGGAGGTATAAAGTCCATCGTATACTAAAGCAGAGTATTGATAATGGTATAGTTATTAATAGTAGTAGAAGGTTGCAATCAAAAGAGGAATCGTTAGCTAGTAGCAATGATCCATTTGACAAATCAAAAGATACCAACCCCAACTCGAAAGAGACGTCAGATGATGAGAGTACAAAAGAAGAGTATATAGAACTACTAACCAACAGTTTATTATCATTGATTTGTGTTACAATGGCTGCATTGGCTGCTGGTTTGACTATGGGTATGTTATCGTTAGATGTGAGTATTATGTGATATAGAGTTGTGTGATGGAGTTGTTTATTGTTGTGATTTGCTCACATGATATGCTCACATCATATGCTCATATGATATGCTCACATCATTTGCACTTACTTAATATCATACAATTCAACAATATACACAGCCACTATCATTAGAAATTAAACGACGTGCATCACCCTCCCTTCAAGAACAACAATATTCCGAACAATTATTACCATTATTAGTTGGTCATTCGAAACGACATCGTTTGTTAGTCTCATTATTACTACTTAATTCATTAGCCAATGAGGCACTTCCGCTATTCTTAGATGAATTATTCCCAAGCAAGTATGTAGCTATATTAGTCTCGGTTACGTTGGTCTTGTTCTTTGGTGAGATTGTACCTTCTGCCGTGTTTACTGGACCAGATCAAGTAAAGATGGCTGCCGGATTAGTGCCGTTGGTCAAGGTAGTAATGTTTGTTACCTATCCATTGGCTGCACCGATTGCTAAGTTATTGGATCGAGTGTTACATGATAATAGTGATACTAGTCATGATCATAATACACACAGTGGAGAATTTGAAGAGGATGTTACTGAAGGGAACTATTATAACAGAACAGAACTATCGGCACTCGTGCGTATTCAGTACGAATCACAATTGGCAGAGAAACGGAGGAGGAAGAGTGCAAATCGAAAGGTGTTATTAACAAAGACGAGTAAGATGGGAGGAGGAGGAGGAGGTGCCACAAGTTCTTCTACTGATAAGAATGGCGGACTTGACAATACATCAAGTCACATGTCTAATACGAGTGCAACATCGACGACCACCGGCCACCATAGTCATCATTCGATTCGTTCTATATCAAATCAATTAGCAACTACAACAACATCATCTCAACATCAAGCAGTGGATGGAACATTTCATCAAGATGAGATTACAATGATCGAGGGTGCATTAACCCTAACCACTAAGCGTGCCGCTGATGTCTGTACTCCATTACGATGTGTCTATGCCCTTCCATCTGATACCATATTAGACGAGGAACAAATGGTACAGATTTGGTCGAGGGGATACTCTCGCGTACCCGTGTATGAGCCTAAACCAGATGATGCTACTACCGCATCATCTCTCGATCCGTCATCATCCTTTCATGATATATCACAAGTTGTAGGGGTGTTGTTAGTACGACAGTTAATTGTAGTTGACAGTAGTGAATGTCGTCCAATCTCAACACTGCCATTAGTACGGCCACCAATTATCTCACCATCAATGCATTTAGTTGATATTATCAACTTGTTTCAAGCTGCTGGAGGTCGAGGTAAAGGAGGTTTACACCTTGCAATAGTCGCGGCTCGTCCGCATTTGGCAAGTGAGGCATTTGAACGTGGTGAGTCCATTCCGAAAGAGGCAGGCGTGGTGGGTATTATAACACTTGAGGACGTAGTAGAGGAGTTGTTACAAGAAGAGATCTATGATGAGGCCGACCGTGATTTAGAGTTGAGTCGCTGGGGAGTTAAGAAATGGATGAGGTTTGTAAAGAAGAAGAAGATGAGAAGACTTAGGGAAGAGGAACAACAACAGAAGGGTGACAGTGGTGGTAAAGCATCGACATCATCCGAGGCGACCCCATTACTTGAACAAGTCATTGATACATGGCAGTCGTAAGGATGAAGTTTCCTGTAAACATAAAGTGCATATCTTGTGTCTCTTTTTTTAGATCTCAATATTTAGATACCCTACTCTACCTTCATACCCCATACGATACAATAATAAACTTCTCACCTATCTAACAAGATGTATGTTAGTACTAATTCGTGTAAACTCTTCAATCCACCCAGCTTACAAGCTCTTCCTTCTACCCAACTTGTGATTGGATGATGTCTTTTCTTTTCATGACCTACTCTCATCGCCTCTCTCTCATAAAAGGATACCGGAGCTCAATTAGCAACTCTCACTTATTTCATCTTGCGTGGTACAACATTAATTATCGATAGCTATTGCAATAAGCTATTTGGTACATTAATATTATATCCGAGTATATCAGTTTTTAATACTCTTTCGATTAGTGGCATTGTGGATATCGTAGCATTAGTATTTATTGAGTATCAAGGATTTTACAAAAAAGTGCACATCTTGTGCATTTTAGATTTACTAAAATGGTATTGCTCATTATTTTATATGCATTGCTTCCACATTATATCAATTAATAATATAACTCCAATATATTGATATTGGCACAGGCACAAACTATATTAGATTCATAACAAAACAAACATAACACATATTATGTCGAGCAATACATCAGATAATGATGATGTATTTGAGTATATTAGGAACGGGCAGCGTGCTCCAAAGGATGTAGTGAGTGTACGGTTTCATCCTAGTGTTACTAAAGTCGGCAGCGATGCATTTGAAGAATGCACATTATTAACAAGTATTACATTTCCCTCTTCTATGGTTGAGATTGGACCGGCAGCATTCTGTAGATGCAGAAAGTTGAAAGAAGTAGTATTAAATGAGGGGCTCAAAATAATTGGGGATAATTCATTTAATGCTTGTTCGTCATTAGAAATTATCAAAATACCCTCAACCGTTACCGATATTAGTGACGGTGTATTTAATAAATGCAGTAGCTTAAACCAGCTCGTATTAAATGAAGGTCTCGAGAAGATTGGAATGTTCGCATTTAATGAATGCATATCGTTGCAAAGTATTAACATCCCTTCTTCTATGACTGTTATTGGCAGGTATGCATTCATTCATTGCAAAAAGTTAAGGGAAGTTGTTCTAAATCACGGTCTCGAGAAGATTGGGGCGCAGGCATTTTATGGATGCAAATCATTACAAAGTATTATTCTTCCTTCTTCTGTGGATGAGATTGGGGCTTATGCATTTTGGAGTTGCAATAGTTTGAAGGAGATAGTATTGAATGAAGGGCTTCAGGTGATTGGGGAGGAAGCGTTTACCAAGTGTACATCATTAGAAAGCATTACCATCCCCTGTTCTGTGAAAAAGATTGGACGATTTACATTCAGGTCTTGCACTAGTTTGAGGGAAGTAGTTTGTAGTGAGGTGCTACCAATGATTGAACCAACAACGTTTGACGGCTGCCATTTATTTGGAAGAATAACCTCGCCCAACATTTCAACACGTCTAGATTCTATCATTCGAGCTGGGCAAGTGGATGTACAGAACAAGGTACAACAACAATGTATCAACCGATGTGACATCGAATGGGAAAGAGGAGGTACAATCTATATACCCGCGGAAGTATATACCCGTGGAAGTGACACGAGAAGAAGGGAATGTTGGAATTCAGTACAGCGACACTTTTGTCGTATCGTCAAGTGGATCGAGTATTATGAGATAAAGGAGGCAACGACTCTCTTTGAATTGGCACTTTGGAAGGCGAAGATTGATCAAGAAGAAGATGATATCTATACACATGACCGTGCTGCATATCGTGTCGATGTGCCAGGTCCAGTAAAGGATACTATCACGCAGTACCTTTGATATGAGTAGATGAGATATTAGACGATGGTAGGATGGATCAAGTAGATGACACCACCTCTTTAGACCGTGATGCTTGTCGTATCGAAGTACCAGGACCAGTGAAGGAGACAATCTTGCGGTGTCTACTATACGGATAGAAATAGAAGTAGTAGAATTGTCGGCCTTTCATAGTCACATTCCATTTATTATATCAATTCAATAATTAAAAGCAGCAAGAGGTTAAATACCATATCCAATGTACAAGACAAGCACAGGTGAAAGTGAATCGCGACAACGTATCTTGTGTCTCTATTTTTAGATATCAATATTGGAACGGGGAATTACATTATAAATTACATCACAGTGTAAGTGGTGTGTAGGAGGTATTCATCAACCATTGGATAATACAAACAACCATCAAGTAAACTAAAACTAACATCGAAGAATTCTACCTGTCAATAGTACTGCCTTACGGCGTAGGTGAAATGAGTGATGAATGAAAATACAAAAAAGAAGAGGTACCTTACCTACTATCACCTACTCATTAAATGATAACAATGATGATCGAACAACAACAACATGGACAACCCAAACTACACTGATCAAACGATTCAATGGGCAAGAGAATCATTGCAACGACGGAGGAAAGAGTTGCAAGAAAAGAAGAAGAGTTTAGTCGCATCCTGCAAACAATCATCTACTACTAGCAATGACGATAGTACTTCTCAACCTACATCACATAAACAACAAGTAGAAAAGGAAGCCAATGACGTTACTGCAATGCTTGAAAGAGGTCGAGCATTACTTGCCGAGGCTGAAGCACATTCGGAGATATTAGGACGCTATGCTTCTCCTTCTTCTAAGATGAATGAAGAGGCTCACAATGAGGACGAATCGACTACTCCTCGTTCATCAACAAGAGATGACTTCATGACAAGATTCTTACAAGTGACTGGCCACAATGACAATACTGGTAACACTGAACATCAACTCGACTCGATGGACAGCAATGACGACGAGAGTAGAATCATTCCTACTCTTCCTGTTGAAATGCCAGCTTGGGATAAAGAGCTCAGCAGCGGCGAGTTAGTAGACAATGACAAAGACAATACAACCAGCAACGACGAGTTGCAAGAACTATTACGAGAGGGTGAGGCTCGTGCAAGACTTGATGAATTAATTGCCAATGTCCGTCGTCAAGGAGATGATAAACGATATGCTACAGAATTACTTGATGCTCACAATAATACACCTACAAAGAAGATATCAACCTTTGATCCATCATCAATGTATGCAGCTCGACGTGCTGAATTAAAGAAGATGAAACTCAATGAGGAAGTAGCAGCTGCAGAAGAACAAGCCCGAGTATTATCATCCTTCAAAGCTCTACCACTGCCTGGCGGAGTACAAGTGAAGAACAATCCATTCGCATCAACACAATCATTCGAGATGAAACAAGTTGGTTCTGTAGAAAAGCTTGTACGTCGTGATAGTAAGTTGAATGATCTTGATCAAGTACGCAACAAGTCACACCAACACGATGCATCGTCTTCAGTCTGTAGTACGTTTGGCAGCGGTACAGAAGAGAGCACGTCAATGGCAACAACAAAGATATCGGCTAGTCATCACAACAACACGATCAACACTTCATTCACCAACTGCTCTGAATCATATGCAAACGAGGAAGATAGACAACGAGCTAAACAACTTCGTACTGAAAAGAAGATGAAGAAGAAACAACTTCTTGATGCTGTTAATCAAACTATCATGGCTGAGGATATGGATATGAATGAGTCGCTAGGGGATGACGATGATACAAGATCTACTACTTCATCACACACGGAAGGATGTTATGATGTTGTAGAAGATCCATCCAAACTACGTCAAGATATTGCAAGATTAGAAGCCAAGCTGAAACAGAAGAAGACACAACGACTTGCAATCTTGAATGATATTGTTGATATTGATTTGGATGCACCGTTCGATAGACTTCTGTCAGGTAGTGGTAGTGGAGATGATAATGATGGTATACGACACATTATTGATCGATTGAAGAAGCAAGTTTGTGGTAGTGTGAACGACTTTCAAGATGTCAATGCTAGCAGTTTGAGAGATGACGAGATGAGCTCATACGAACAACATACTACTCGCGCAAGTCTATTCGAACGACAAGAGGAGTGGGCAAGACAACGTGAACAAAAGCTATTCGAGGCTCGACTACAATCGGAAGCTAATGCCATGCAAGGCATCACAGGTAGACCACAACTATCACATGCTGCACGATCGTGGAAAAAGGCTAAGGAATCTCATGATACAACATTAAAGAGATGTGCCGAGATTGAAGAGAGGAAACAGCAAGAGAAGGAGGCAAAGGAGAAGGCAACGAATGAACTCAAAATGAAGGAGTTGGAAGAGTTGCAAAGACAGGCAAGTGTTGCCAAGGTGAACAAGTCAAGTAGTATCAAGAGTGATGATGTGAATAAGGAAGAGCAAATGAAGAGACTTGAAATGTTATCCAAGCCACGACAAACTAGAGAAGCTCATCAGCATCATGGTGCCTTATCGGAGCTTGAGGATGCAGTCGGTAGTGGTCAACAACAGAAAACTACAAGTGAAATCTTTGGCGGCTCTTCTCCCAAGCCCAACAAACAAAAGCCAAGCAATCCATTCTCTTCGAAATCTATAGACAAGCGAGTTGTCAAGACTGTTCATGATGTATTATCTTGTTCATCTGCCATGGCTTCTGTTCATGATATTAACCGGCCAGATGAATTGTTTCATGGCAAGCATAGCTTCTCAGATATGAGTGATAAAGAGTTTGCCAAGTTGGTTCGACGAATTGAGAAGCAGGCTGCCATGTCATCTTCCGCTAAGACGATGAAGAAAGAACTAGATAAGTGAGATGGTCGTATGAGAAGTATCATTCATTAGTTGAGCTTGGTTAGTGGCAAGTACAGAGTATGTATATCAAATCAATATCAAAGTACAGTCTTTAGTCTAATATTGATAATGGTATAATCTTTCTCTCTTCTTTACAATTACATACGCTTTTTGTATACACATCGCCCTCTTTCTTTGCTTTTCATATCTACTACCAACCGATACATCTTCACAACACAAACAATATGGAAGGTAGACTTCCCCTCAAAGATGGCCGGTTGTAGTTGCTAACAACTAAAGCACCGTTTGGATATAGAAATCTCAACACTCCTTCAGATTACTATCCCCATTAACCTAACCACCACGCACCATTTATACCCCCGTCTACTTCCACCACCGCACAAATAAATAATCTACTTGATGTTAACCCCCAACATCACATAACCAACACTAACTAATACCAACACAAACAATCCCAATTCCCATCCTCCACCCTGCCTCACATCCCATAAACTAACCCTCAATCATCTTCCATAACTTATTACTAATATCAAATTCACTTAATTCATTCTTATCCAAACAAAAACGTTGATGTATAGCCTTATTTGGTATAGAAACCTCACCAGCCAATTGATTAGTATTGTTGAAATCCCATTTGATGTTTGTTAGTAGAGCGTGTAGACTGTTTTTATAGAGTGTAGGCGGTAATAAGTAGGAATATAAACGGGGTATAGGAATTGGGTTTGTTTGTGTTGGTATTAGTTAGTGTTGGTTATGTGATGTTGGGGGTTAACA
>Ga0214481_100312_pt1 | contig 25884 bp, 18 predicted proteins | sample M1_20Mar14CPVII9_4_FD_165057 | JGI IMG/M metagenome (GOLD analysis project Ga0214481, IMG submission 165057) | Marine eukaryotic communities from Monterey Bay, California, United States - M1_20Mar14CPVII9sort6BwellG10 | ecosystem: Environmental > Aquatic > Marine > Unclassified | place: USA...
AGAAGGCCGTTCATCATCTCATCGGAATAACCGCTCTTCCTCTCATCGGTCATCGTCATCAAAACGGCACAAGAAGAAGAAAGAACTATGTACGACAAATTGTTCACCACTAAATATATGTTCCGGTGTACATATTAAAACATTAATATTTTGTATCTTGGGTACCACTGCTATAATGAAGTTAACATCTAATCCACCGTTAATTAATACCTCACATGGTATCTCCTCCGGGGGTTCTGATAACAGTGGATTGGGTAGTGATGGATTGGGTAGTACAGTGTATGGTGGTGAAAGTATGGGACGTGATTTAAAGAGTAATTTAAGAGGTAGTAGTACTGTTAGTGATGTATTAGATATTGATGGTGTTGTTAAGCCTACATATAATGATGGGAGTGATGAAGAAGAGGGAGATAGTGAAGACAAAGATGAGGATGAAGAAGAGGAAGGCTCGGGAGATAAAGAAGAGAATGAGGATGATACGGATGAATTGAAAGAGGCATTTGACCCACCTGAGGATATTACCGAATCGCAACAAGAGCAATTCAATCAGCAGTTGGGATCATTGGGCACGCCAATTGAACAGAAGCCAAATTCATTAATGTCATCCCCCGCTGCTAATTCATTATTACAATCGGATGTACCACCCCCTCCTCCTTCGACTGAGGATGTAGTTGGGACTGCACGTGATGGCGAGGATAGTGTGCAAGAGGAGGGTAGTACTTTACAGGAAGGAGCAACCCTCCAAGAGGGGGGTGGATTTACTTCTCAATTACAATTGCCTCAACTGGCTACTACTACTCAACAGCAGCAGACAGGGTTTGTAGGTTCTGATCCTTTATTGGCTGTTCAACCACAATTGGCAGGACAAGCACCAGTACTTGGTGCTGATGGTACTGTTCAATCTCCCTTAACACAACAGGTCCAAGTCCAAGGAGGTGCCGCGGTGAATAGTCTCGGACAAACTCAGACAAGTCTTCTACAACCTCAGCAGCAACAGTTCGTTCTTCCCGGATCTGCCCCAGTACAACAACAACAAGATGCAAGTTCTCAATTACAACAGTTGCAAATCTCACCAACCGGTGGCCTAACTCCCAGTAGTACTGGTGGCGGAGTGGATGTAAATGCCGCACAACAACGATTAGACGAACATGCCTCGAATGGTTTCGATGTTGAAAGTGCACAAGCCAAACTTAAAAAGTTACAAGATTTACAGGCTCAGTTGGCTGCACGACAAGCAGCTCAACAACAGCAGCAGCAAATGGTACCAGCTAGTGGAGTTGCTGGAGTTGCTTCTCCCTTGTCTCCTTCCCTTAGTGGAGGAGGAGATGCCGCTGAACCTCTGGCACAATCTGCTACTATTACTCAAGAACAACAAGTAGCTCCTCCGGTAGATACCGCCGGGTCATCTTTAGGTGCATTCGATCCAACATTGTTCCAACCACCAGTAGATCAACAGCAGGTTCCAGAGGTGCCGAGTGGTGGTGGAGAATTTGCTGCTCCGTCGGTACAGCAAGATGTTCCTACTACTCAAGAACAGGCCGCGGTGGCAAGCGGTGGTGGATTGGAACAGCCTGCTGTTTCTTCTGAAGTGGCAGCACCGACGGCTGAATTTGATCCATTTAGACCAGTTTAGGACAATAGTGTAACATGAACATAATTAGGAGTGTATATAAAAACACAATGACAAGTTGTGCACATATGTCTCTTTTTTCAAATTACAGCTACCGGTCTCCAAATACCAACCATCATTGCAACTACGTATTAATTAGCAATATTGGATTGTTAGATGGCGGATAGAAGAACACAAACATCCCCCTAGAATATACCTAAGTAGTACGGGATGATGATGAATGATTAAGTTATGACACTGGATAGTTAATTTAAACTTATCGAACTTAGACTGCCATATAATTCCTTAGTGCCCAGTCTATTCATATGCTCCTTGACTAGCAAAGTGAGCATATGAATCATCCCTATCCTTACTCTTCATTTCATTACATGAAGCCTGGAATGCGTGAAGAGTTTGTGTTAGATCCTCTTTTGATAGGAAGCCTTTTTTGTAATGCCTCATCAAATCATCCATTGTTACTCGATATCCTGCACTTGCAGCTACTTTTAAATGCTTGATGCCCATCTGAATATCCCCGTTACGACGATGAAACATTGCAAGCAATCCATGTGATCCGACGCACCCTTTTTTTGCAGATACTTCATAAAATGCCAGTGCCTTCGATATATCTTCTTCCACTGCAATTCCCCGTTCATAACATTGTGCTAATCCAGTCAAAGCCTTAATATGTCCAAGTTCAGCCGCACGGATGTAATGTTCAAGTGCTCTTGTATCACTTTGGAATACCTCATCTCCGTTTTTATGTTTAGTGGCCATAGTAAAAAATGCATGTGAAATATTTTTCTTCATTAATCTCCTCATAGCATTGATATAATTATTCTTATATGGTGATTGGCGGCAGAATAAACATTTAAATTCACGTCTTTGATTTTGTAAATTGCGGTTCTTGAAAATGCATCCCATACATATTTGCTTCCCACAACATTGCATAAATACAACTTCATGATCGTCTAAAGGAAGTGGAATCATACATATCGGACACTCTTCTCTTTCTTGGATATTGATGGTTGCAAAAAGGTCAATATCTGCTGTCTCTGCTTGAGCGGTAGAAAGTAAAGTATCAAGCCTTGCTTTGAGTTCTAATGACGCCATATTATGTACATTGATTTGATACGTGTGGTGATATATCTCTCTCCCCTCTTCGTATCTTAAATAATGTATGTAACCAATTATAAGTTAGAATGATGTTACGCTACTACCACTGCTACAATAATATAATATATTTTACTCTACCCTTTTTTGATAATGAATGATCTATTGAAGATGTCCAAATATCAACTCTAGAGCAGAACTTAAGGCGTCGTTTGCCATGGTGGGCGCGAACGAATCGCGTGGATGGAGTAAATTTCTCAAACTGCCATAGGTTTCACCTCCACTATCTTCATTCTCCTACTATCACTTAAACTTGGCGCTACAATATGAAGTCTTCATCATTTATATATACGGTAAGTACAGTGTGTTGTTATGCATTGTTTGCAATAGAATAATCTGGAATATCGGCGGTGTTGCAGTAGACTGAGAAAGTGTGCATATGATGTGCATTTTTTTCACATCACTTTCCACTTGTATCTTAGTTATACCTCTCTTTACAATACCTTGGATATCTCTCTGATATATTGCAATTCTTTCTCTAAATCACAATTACAGCTCATATCATGTGTTGTAGCAACGACAACGGAAGCTACAAGCAGATCTACCTTCCTCACTTCCACAAATCGTCATAGTTTTATAAATTCTATACCGCGTGGAGGAGCAGATGATGGGGATAGTAGTTCAACGACACCAGATATGTCATCATTACTATCAGGGATGAATCTCGGACCAAATGGCTTACCCGACATGTCAAATCCACCAACACCTCAACAATTACAACAATCAATGGAACAATTCACATCATTATTATCATCACCACAATTTAAAGAAATGATGAACGATCCAACTAAAATGGAAGCCCAGTTAGAAACTATGCGTACATCATTATTAAATACCTTAACAGAAATGGAAAAGGGTGATAATCCAATGATGACAATGATGTTAAATCAAATGAAAACACAATTAGCACAATCATTCCCAGGTGGATGGGATGGTGTAAAAGAATTAATTGAAGATAAAACGAAATGGAAAGAAATGTGTAATGGATTAATTGATGTTATGAAAAATTTAAGTGATGATGATTTAAAGAATATTATGGGACAGATGGGTGGTGCTGCTGGTATGGGTGGTATGGGAGGCGGCATGCCTGGAATGGGAGGATTTGGGGGAGATAGTTCATTTGGGGATGCATTTGGGGGAGATGTTTCAGGAACTTTGGCAGGCTTAGATGATTTGTCAGAAGGAGAGGACTAAACATATGGCATTTCGAAAGTTGTGGCTTGTGCTGTACTGACTAATTGGGGGTTAATAAGTCTAGACTAGCTTAGTCGCACATTAAGAACCTTGCTTGAGTAGTTATTGTTTTACAAGTCTGTCCAGACTTGTTCGTTATTGAGAAAGCTAGTTTATCCATCAAACAACCGTCAAGTTACTCGGCCGTATCTTTGACATTTCTTGTACAACATGCCCATAGTAATCTCTATCATGGTCATGAATTGTATGCTGCCTACCTGGAAGGGCAATTGATGGTAAAAAGAGTTCCGATTCATCATTCTCACCCACTTCCTCGGCAGCATTACTATTCTTAGTCTTGATCGTCTGTTCATCTATCTGTGCCGGTGAAGGCTGTGACGTGTAGATATTCATCCCAAGCACTACCATTAATATAGAGATGATCATCTTGACTGTTATTGGTGTATGAAAGATGAGTCTACTGAGTAGAGGTAACGAAACAACAACCAACGCTGTTGCCACAGACTTTCGTATCGAATCAAAGATTTTGAGAAATCTAGAAGTTACTATTCCCCCAATTGACATTATAACCGCCATGCTTGCAACTGAAGGTTGTGAAAATAGTTCAACAAGACTTGTATAAGATATGAATGTTTCTGACATTGTGTTATCGTCATTTTTTGATGATATGCCTTCTATTATCATACCTAGTGATAGAAATAGTATACCGTCGAAGTATAGACATAAGTTTTGTAAATTGATACATATAGATGCTTTATCTTTCAAAAGTTTCTCATTGAACACGCCGGCAACAGTTGTGATTAAGATGTGTATACCTATGAGACTGTAGTTAAAGATTGTTGGTGTGGGATGATGACGTATGGCTGTTATATCTTGGTCACTATCGGTTGTACTGTTTGTTTGTGTAATTATATCTTCTAATGCAACTTCTGAAGCATTGGATAGCTCCATGCTATCCAAAGCTTTCAATACACAACCGGCAGTAATGATTACTAGTGCCAACCAGTGAAACTTGTTTAGTATCTTTGGAAAGAGTTGCTGATGTACTATTGCAGTAACTACCAACTTCATTTCACCCAACAGATGTAACGTTGCAGGGTCAAACACTCGTAAATTCACATATGTTAGAACATCACCCAATGCATATAAACCCGCCGGTATCAAATACCAAAGTATCATCCTCCATTGTTCTTTCAATTCATTCTTTAAATGTATCAAATTGCCATCTTGTATTCGATACAGTATTAATGAAAGTATGATCTTTAACACCTCTTGTGTCCATACTAATTGTGTAGCATCGAATGTTATTTCATTAATAGATGCATATTGATTTAAAATACCGTATATTATCCATAGTATCATGAAGAGGAGGAATATTGATTGCTCGGTAGGTGTTGCATCTGTGAAGGAGTGTGACATTTTCGTTATTTTTATCGAGACCTTTTATTACACACAAAACCTACTGGTCGGTTAATATTCAAAAGAACAATATCTCGATGGCTTTATGGTTGACACTGTATTGTAGCATGAAAGAATAGTTGTGCTAGTTACTAGTTAAATGACGCGGCGAATGAACGGACTTTTACTCACTAAATTTATTAGCTGTGAGTTCGTGAGGCTGAATATTTATTTATTTAATGAGGCTGATTGGTCGGCGTTATCATGGTGGGCTGATTGTATAATGACATATTAAACCACTGTACACAATGGTACTCTTGTTAGCGTTACTTCTTCTGGTGGTGATATCGCCTCAAATAAGCTATTGTAATGAGGATACCACAATCAATCCTCAAAAACAAAGTCAAAATTCTAAAGATTACAAGATTTGCAATGTACTTGGTGGTTTAGATGTTACACGGTATATATCGAGAGATGCCCGTTCCTTCTTTGCAGGGTAAGCTCAGTTTGTTGTGCTTGTTTGTGCATATCATGTGTCTGAATGTTGATTTGCAATTTTGCTCACATCCTGGCATCATTGTCATTACGGTGTATACCATGATACCTGGTTTGTATATGTTTATTGATTTGCAATTTTGCTCACATCTTATGCATTTTTTATTTTAGTGCAATAGATGATGTCGAATTAGTACGGGAGGTGATAAGTGAAGTAGCCATCAATGGTGGCTTAGGACATCAATTATCATTATATGAATTAGACCATACATTGGATAGAATTGGTAGAATAAAAGAAGGTTTGTTAGATAGTAGTATTGATAGTAGTAGTACAGTCGAGGCAGGATTGGGTTATGTAGATGATAGACCAAACCGCAGAATGGATATGTATGTTTCATTAAACGGCACTAATGGATTATCAAAACATACAAATACAAGCAGAAAGAATGTAGAGAAACAATTGGCAATGGTACAGGCTGCCTCTATCATATTTCCATGGATTGTTGATAGAAAGTCTAAAAAGGATTATCAATATGTCACACATTTAAATGGCTGGTCTGAAGGTCCGGATAAAGAACCATTTCGATTTGACTCATTATATACGGCTGCTTGGATTGGTAGTACTGCCGAGACATGGGCATACTATCCCCCCTTCAATAAAAAGGCTGGTATACCATTTACAATTGGAGATGCATTAGGGCCAGTTGTAATCTGTGATGAGTGCCCATTCACAAAGCCCAATAAACCAGAAAACAATCCAGAGAGAAAGGCATTTCTAACCAGTCCATATCCTGATGTGGCTCAGCCGGGCCTATCTCTGATATCAGCAATTGCCCCGGTATATTACAACGGGACTTTTCTAAATAGGTCATATAATGATGAATACATTGCATCAACTGGTGTGGATATAGAGGTAGAAGCAGTCTCGACATTATTAGATGTTGTCAAGGGAAGATTGACAAGAGGAAGTTTTGGATTGTTAGTAGACTTAGAGTTGAATGTTATTGTTATTAGTCAAGACGTTGTAGAGATGATTTATCCGCCGTTAACGGGATATGAAGAAGAGCGTATTACATATGATTTAAGTGATGGTGGCGATAGTTCCACCACCATACTTGAGGATAGAAGGAACCAGACATATCTTGTGTCCGACACGATCATCCAAGGACTTACTGAGCTTGACAATGCCAATTGGGCTAGCCTTAAGGCATCCCTTGCAAAATTAGAACGGGGGAAACGAGATTATTCAACTCTAAACATTACCCTTACGGGTAGCAATCATCCGATTGAATACTATGTCATGTATGAACGTTGGCCGTATGTTGCTGATTGGGCTATGTTAATCTTTGCCCCCAAGGCAGAGGTCGAGAATGCTATCAATATTGGAATTCGATTAGAAGAGAAGAGTTATAAGGGCAGTGCATCGTCTTCTAAAGTATTGGAAGGTGAAAAGGGATCGATACTAATCGGGAATACATCGATTTACAATGATGGAACAATTGATATTGCTTTGGTACCCAAAAGTACACCAAGTTGGCTAAGAGTTACCTCATCTGTAAACAAGAAGAGAGTACTGAAAGCTGGTAAAAGTATGCCGCTTGATTTTGAAGTGGAAACTGATTCACTTGATGTTGGCACAACTTCGTCTCTAGTATCATTTCTTGTTCATGATGATTCATATCCGGATTGCTTTCATAATGAAGAACTAAGCTTGAGATTGACAATCCATGTCCTTCCAAAAGATTGTGTGAGAATAACTGGTGACAATCTTAGAGTTGCAGACTCGTCTGGGAAGTGTATTTGTAGGCCTTACTCTTCGGAAATTGGCGGAAGCTGTATATCATATGGTATTTTACTTCCATCACTGATACTTCCCATCTTGGTTATTGCATTTCTATCCGTTCATTCATATATAGAACGTAAGAGGAAACAAGGTGACTCTGTGTGGACAGTCGCCAGTTCAGATCTGATCTATGGTGAACCTCCGGAGGTGGCTGGTCGAGGAACATGGGGGTTGGTCTTAATAGCAACATATCGGGGTACCACAGTGGCGGTGAAACGAGTAATACCACCAAAGAAGACTCTTAACGGCATATCATCTATTCGAAGTAGTACCAGTATGAAAAATAGACGAGCTAGTGATGATACCAACAACGACAACACAAGAAGGCAAAGCTCAATGCTCGAGTCAATCAAGGAGTATGTTAGGAAAAGAAGTTCGATATTCTCCTCGTCGGATGATAACAGTGTCACTAAGGACAAGTTTGATTTTGATAACAAGATAGAAGAACTTGATGATAATGGCACCCAAGATGAGGGATTAAAGACGGTTCAACACTTTGGTAAAAGTAGGCGTAGGAGCTCACTCTTAAGTTACTTCTCCGCGGACGATAACAACAGTCTTGGTGGTTCGTTTCGTCATGGTGCAGGGGTAGATATGGTTTATGCAGACGAAGAAAACCTTGATACCAGTATCCTATCTACAAGATCAATAGATGAGTCCATGCCCCTCATCATCACAAAGACAAAGATGAACCAACGAGGAAAGGAAAGCGGAGGCTATGATTCTGTTGCCACTGCCACAAGCTCGAGTGGTCATTACTCCCTTTCCTTTAAGCATCTGAAGCAGGATTTTATAGAAGAGATGAGACAATTGTCAAAGCTACGGCATCCATGCATCGTTACAGTAATGGGTGCTGTAATGTCATCAAGAGAGGACCCTCTCCTTGTTATGGAATACCTCGATCATGGCAGTCTCTATGATCTATTGCATAATGAAACAATGAGATTCGAAGGTGAAATAATACTGCCGATACTTAGAGATGTCGCACAAGGTCTGAGATTCCTGCATACAGCTCAGCCACAGATCATACACGGTGATCTTAAGAGTGCTAATATATTGGTAGATAGTGAATTTAGAGCCAAGGTTGCCGACTTCGGCTTCTCGGCAAAGAAGGCGATGAATAACTCTGTTTCTGGTACACCATATTGGATGGCACCCGAGCTACTTCGAGGAGAGGCAAGTAACACAACTCAATCGGATGTGTATAGTTTTGGAATAGTGATCTATGAAGTATACTCCCGCTTGGAGCCTTACGCCGGAGAAGATTACAATACCGTTATCAAACAAATCAAAGACCCAACTATCAATAAGAGACCACCGGCACCAGTATCAATGCCTGCCGAAGTTAAGACTTTACTATACTCAAGTTGCTTGAAAGAAGATTCTTCATCTAGGCCAAGCTTTACAGAGCTCGACGGATTCTTGAAGCGGTTCGAGGCTAAGAATGTAGATCCTGCAATGCTGTCTCAACTACCGAAGAGATTATCAACTGGTGGGGCATTGCGGCTGCTTGATCAAGTCTTCCCACCTCATGTGGCATTGGCTCTACGAGAAGGAAGAAAGGTTGAACCAGAGCATCATGACTGTGTGACCATATTCTTCTCAGACGTGGTAGGATATACAAAACTCAGCTCAACCATGACACCGATTAAGGTATCAAACATGATTGACAGGTTGTATCAAAAGCTAGATTCACTGTCTTTCAAGTGGGGAGTTCATAAACTTGAAACAATCGGAGATGCCTGGATGGGGGTCACAAACTTGTTTGAGGCATGTCCAGATGATCATGCTAAACGAGTTGCACAATTTGCAATGGAGGCTGTCCAAGTAGCCAGAGAAATATTGATAGACTTGGATGATCCATCAAAAGGATATGTTGAGATTAGAGCAGGCTTTCATTCCGGTAGTATCCTTGCAAGTGTCGTGGGTAGCCGCCTTCCCAAGTATACCGTGTTTGGTGATACCGTTAATACGGCATCCAGGATGGAATCAACTTCAAAGCCTGGTAAAGTTCATTGCAGTGAACGTTCGGCAAAGCTGTTACAATCTCAAGCACCCGAGATCGTAACACGATGTAGGGGCGAGATCACTGTGAAAGGCAAAGGCGAAATGATAACGTATTGGGTGGACAATGTACCTAAAGGAAATGATCGGCAGATGAGCGAAAGTACTGTACAGGCATCAAATAAGTAACAACTACATAAGATAAGAATGGAATTGAAGCATCTGACAAGTTTGTGCACATCATGTGTCACTTTTTTAGGAATACCACTTAGCAACCTAATATGGATGTCTTTATGGATGATGAGGCTTCCCTACTTTAGTACCTACAATCTTGATAAAACAGTAGGCGGAGGCTTCATATTCCTCTCTATGCCAATCTTCTTCTTCTGATCTTCCTCTCTAACTTTCAATAAGGCTTCTATGAAATCAGCTACTGCAACATCACTCCAGCTTCCACTTCCCTTCTTATCACCATTCTTTGACTGAGGTGGACTCTCCTGCCAACCTAAATGTCCACCACACTTAGTCTTGACAACTATAACATTTGGATTCTCCATACAGTAATTCAACTTCTTACGGAATTGTCCAAAGACGAGGAAATCATCTTGTGCTGATATTTTCAACAAGGGTACGGAGACATGAGCAACATATCGATGACTAGAGCTATCCCACCAATACTCTTCGCCATCCTTGAACCCTATCCGATGTGTATACGGTGGATAGGGATCATTCCGTGCTAGGTATGGAGCAGCAGCATCATCTAATTTGCCAATAGTCGGTGCTAACATTGCCTTCTTCATGGCATGTTGAAATCCTGGATCATTATGTGACTTGAATGATTGGATGTTTTGCAATAGACTTCGTTTCACACCAGCTCCCAAGATTATATTCCACGGGAAGCGGATTGTACCAGAATGTATATGTAACGGATTGCCCATGGCAGCTCCACCACCGATACATTTGGGTAGTGTTCCGTGTAATGACTCTTCACCGAGGTATTTGGTAACAACATTAGCACCAAGTGAGTATCCCAATATAAATATCGGTCCGCCTACATAGTCGTCTTCTTCACTACTACTACTGCTATCTCTTCTGACATTACCCTTTCCTTCCCGTTTCTTCAACCTATGTTCCAACTGCTGAACAACACCTCGTAAATCACCAGTAAAACCAGCATTATAACCTCGTGGTGTATTATTCTTAATTTGATGATCACCATCCTGTCCACGAAAGTTCATACAAACGGCTATCCATCCTCTCTCTGTAGCAGTTCTCATCATTGATCGTATATATCCAAATGTTGAATCATTATTCATCCCGTGTAATAGTAGTATGATTGGTTTGGTTATTGAATTTGATTGTTTGATATCTATATCGTCATCTATTGTTGTTTGTGATGATGTTAATGGAATCTCCCAATCCAAGACAATGAGAGCACCATCGGCTGCCATTGTCATTACCTCACGTTCTCTCCTAGTCTTTTGTATATCATCTTTCTTATTGGAACCTAATGCATACGCTGCTGTACTTGACATTAATCCACGTGTGCCGAGGAACATTTGTGGTTTTATCTTTCGTGTTAGTATCCCTTCCTCTTCATCTGTCTCTCTATTATGTTGTCCAATACTACTTCTACCTTTCTTTCCACTAAGCTTGGCATAGATACGATCCATCTTATCATTCAATACACTTCCTCCTTTCTTATCTGATCCATCTCCATCATTTCCTATTTGACAATAAACTAATGGAGGAGAAGTTAATTCCTTCTGTATATGTAATTCATATTGCAAACCCACTGATGCGGCACCTAATACTGCCAATGCCCATCCACTTGGTGAGGTTGGTAGATTGTTATTAATTCCTTCGAATATTGTTGATGATTGACGTTTAATTGCTCTGAGTAGAGATTGGTTACAAAGTTGAGCATATCTTATGCACAAAATAAAAGAGCATATTATTATGATATGCACAAAGTACAATATAACTTACCTAAAACTTTGTGAAGATGAATGCTGCAACGTAGAACGTAAATTCCGTATCGATTGATTGAATGATGAGTTTGATCTTTGCAATGATGGGCGTTGTTTGAGTGATGGGCGTTTGTTACTTGATGCTTTGAGTAATGATGGGCGTTTGGTATAACTTGATCTTCTATTGCTCTCTAGTGTAGAGTACTTCATATGATCGTCATTATCATTTGAACTAATTAATTTGGTCAAGTTGGTATAGCTGGTATTACCAGCTGCCTCATCTGCAGCATCTAGATCGATACCATCATCATCAATCAATGATGAACCATAATCTTTCATGGACTTGACTTTTTTGCTCATACTTTATATTAGTCAAACTCCGACTAATCCGACTCGGTACAAATAATATAGATATTATAGAAGTATATGAGTGAACTGGTTGCATTCAACCCCGCTACGGCCACGAGACTTTGCAGTCTTACTTGTGCCGCCTTAGGCTCTAGCATGCAGGTAGGCTTGTGGGATTAGTGCGCATTTTAAGAGGCTTTCGTGCGCAGTGATCACGTGCGCCGCACATTTTATGAAGGTATCCAAGGTATCCTATGTTTTTGGTATCTTTTCAGGAAGAACTTGCCCACTTACTATGTAGAAGAAGAATGCTCTGTAATACATATACTTTCTTAACTTAACAACATACACGCACTATATTATACCTTACGCTTGTTGAATGCAAGCATTAGTCCAAGCTGTAGTGCATCGGACAAAAGTTTACTTTGCTTATCTCCGAACATGTTACTCAACATAGAGAATGCACGCTCGGAAGTCCCCAACGATGGCAAAACAAGTGCTGCCATCTCACAAGCCTCCCACCAAACCTTGGCATCATTATAGCAGGTACAGTGCCTGTTGCCACTTGTGCAGTATCGGCACTGCACATCATCAATCAGTTCGGAGCCAAGGCGAAGTGACATCCTATAATGCCATGTTGAGATGCCAGCCTTATCCTTGTCCTCCCTCATATTATTACCAAACTTTGCCTGGACTTGAGTGGCATTCTTGTAATAGGCAGGCCATGTCTTCTTGAGACGATTGATGATACTATTATCCCCATCCTTGTTGAAAATAGGATAAACTGACATCTTGTCAATCAAGGCAAAGGCCTGTGCACGGCTGAGAGTCTTGGCATAAGACGGGTCGAAGATACGAGCACCAGAATAGAACTGCATAGCATCATAACGATCCCCTCCTTCACTGATACGATCCATTATGTATTCAATGGCAGGCAACAAACCAGTCATCACTTCAGCTCGCCATTCGTCAGGTGTGAGTGGAGGGCGGTTTGCTTCATCCCGAAGTGCTTGCTCTAAAGCAGCTACACGAGCAGCTTCACGTGCTGCTTCAACTTGTGCATTGGCTGCTGCTTCGGCGGCTGCTGCTTGAGCCTCCTGCTGTTCACGTTGACGAGTCTGCTGTACTGATTCAAGAGCTCTTGTGGCGGCACTAACTCCGGCAGATGCAGCCCTTGTAGGACGACGTGGGTGGGCAGCATTCACCTGACGATTAATTTGAGCAACTGTAACGCGAGGTGTGGAAGTGGAAGGGGTGGCAACAGGCAAAGCCGGGGCAGTATATCCTCCTCCGTCATTATCAATTGATCGAGTAGCCCATTCTATGAACTTATATAATGGAGAGATATGGAATGTTAGTTTGTGATAGTGCATGAGATGCAAACATATAAACATAGACATACTACTACTAACCTGCATGATAAGTCTTTCCGTCTTTGGAAGCTTCATCATACCACCATCGGGAAACAAAGCCTTAAACTCCTCAATCCTCTCTCCTACCCTAAATGCAATATCTGTTGCATCACTTTCAATCCAGTAGCATAAGTTACGGAGTGGCTTGAGGCCTTCCACATACGCTGCAAGTACAATCTTTAACTTCCTACCCAGCAATGGATCAAGAAGCAAATTCAACAACTTAGACGAGTTGGCAGGTGAAATCTTCTTCGTTGCCACACGAGTCATGACGGTAAGAAGATCAGGGAAGAGGTCACTGATCTTCTCCAATACCTCATACAATGAGAACCAACGTGTCTCGGAGTAGGTTGGCCACGAAGCTCCCGTCACATCACTCCATTCATCTTGAGCTGCGGTAGACTGGGAGAAAACTTTCTGTTCAGTATGGAGGACGGCCTACTACCGTAAGTGTACCCGATTTTGGTTTGTCCACATCAATAACCTCCGGTTCTTCCTCATTATTATCAGAACAATCAGAGCAAAACTGATCCGTGGGTGGAGGGGGAGGAAACCATCGTCTGGTATAGTTTGTCTTATGGACAAAAGAATAAAATACCCATACCCAATTACCATCTGCATCCTTGACAGGTTCTGGTTTTTTTAATACATGTAATTGCCAATCGGGATGAAATCCTGTTGGCTTGTCATCTTCATGTGGCCTCGGTGGACATGGTGGTAGTTCCTCTTCTTCTTGTAGACTCCTTTGCAATGTACCCGATGTCTTCCTCTTATTAGGATCCGCATCTACGGCAACATCCGTAGATGTTGGCATTGTTTGTTTATAGTAGGTGTACCGATTTATAAAGTAGCGGTGTACCGATTGATTTAAATTTATGAGATGATGGTGCATATATCTTGTGCACAATAATTATGTGCGCCATGTTTTAAACACTTCATTTTCTTGTAGATTATCATTGCAAGAAAGATAATACCGACAACATTTGAATTGTACCTGCTACGTGTTTGTTGTTTAAATAAATAAGATGCATAGGTACTAAAGTACTGCCGACCTTTATTGACATAAAGCTCTCATGCTCAAATTCGCTGAGAAGGATACCTCAAGAATTCTGTGGAGCTATTCGTGCGCACGCGCACATGCGCACTAATCCCACAAGCCTACATGCAGGCCGCCTTATTGGAAACATCAAAAGGATACCTTTCTTTTTATGAGAGTGTAATTAATGGAGTTGACTATCATTAATTATGAGCTGCCTATACTATGATTAACTGAAGATCATATTGTAGTTTGTCTTCTTCTTTAGTAGTTGGTAGTTGAATATCCAGTGGCGGTGAAGTTAGCTGTGCTTTGAATCCATATACCTAATAACATCAACCCATTCTCGGTGTACCTAAAATATATTGATCGATTGGCTTTGGTAATTATACTGTTAGTATCAATTAGTGGACGGCATATCCTCATTTACACATCAAGGAAAGTTGGGGTATATATAACGATATTGGTGTACATTATACTCTGTAGTTGTGTTGGCGGTGTATCATACAAGTTACAAATTACAAAGTTTGAGTTTTGTGGTCGGTGCCCCAAAATTATTGGATAGTGGTTTAAAGTTTATCATAATATGACATCATTGGAATTGGAGGCACGGCTTGACAACTTACTTTCCACTGCCCAAACCGAGACAGCAGATATTGACCAATTTGCTCCTATCCAGGAAAGAGAAGAATGCCCGATATGTCTTATTCCACTTCCATTTAGTGAAGATCAACATATATACAAGGAGTGCTGTGGGAAAATTATATGCAATGGTTGCAGCTACAAACACATGCTTACAGATAGAAGGAATGGAGGTGACTCTCACTCATGGGACGACTACAAGTGTGCCTTCTGTCTACAAAAAGATGGTCAGATGAATTATGTCAAATCAGCAAAGAAACTAATGAAGAAGAAGAATCCACACGCATTTATAGCAATGGCTATTAAATATAAAGAAGGAGATGGGGTATTTCAAAGTGATACAAGGGCACTTGAAATGTATATCCGTGCAGCTGAGATTGGCCATGCTAGGGCATATTTTGAGATTGCAATGCATTATGTGCAAGGTATTGCAGTGGAACAAAATAGTTTAAAAGCTTTGGAATATTTTAAAGTATCTGCAAAGAAAGGAGACTTAGAAGCGCACAGAGCCCTTGCATCGTATGAGGAAATACACGGGAACAATCAAAAGAGTGTCAATCATTTGAAAGTGGCTGCAAATGCAGGTGATAAAGACTCAATGGATGATTTGATGAAGGCATACAAATTGAAACACTTGCCAAAGGAGGTTCTAAATCAAGTACTCCGAGCATTCCAGGAGGCAAATGATCTAACGAAGAATAAGGACAGGGATGATGCCCGTGATGCAATGGCTCGATACAATGATCGGCGTAGATAGATTAAACGTTAGTATATGTTAGTATATTGATAGGTACAATATCTAAGCTAAGCTTAATATACTACATTAGACTATGTGCCTTACTACCAACATTCTCCCAGAATGACGATGCCACACCTGTTAGGCCTGCATTCTGTTCCACTGAATTTATAGCCTGGGTCTGTTCCTCCGGAGTTAGACACAAAACAGTTGCAACAACCGGCACCAACTTTCGTCTATCAGCCAAGGTATTGGCAGTTAAGAAACTAAGCATAACATTCTTCAGGTATTCAAGGTTGACTTGGCTATTGCTTCCCGAGGGTAAGGATGGTGTATCATTAAGAACAGATGAACCAGACCGGAAGGGACTGTAAGTCGATTGTGTCATCTGCGGCTGAGCAGACTTCATCCCCAGCCTTTCATATCGTTCTAATCTTGAGTTCGCCTCCTCCATGTTGTGTCTCATTTCTTCCATTGAATCATATGCCTCTTGTTTCGAAGTTTCGGCATCACCGAGCATACAGGCAAGGCGGTTGATTTCATCCCGTGCTGTTTTCAACTCGTTCTGTTTCTCAATAGCAAAGAATAGGGGTGTACTTTCATTCTCGTGAACCTTGGATTCACCACCCTCAATACCACCCTCAATTGACTGTTCATGCCACTGAGAGTCAATGGTATTCACCGAGGCTCTATCATGGGTACCCTGGGCATAATCATTATCAGCCTTCTCTAACAATGCTGTACGAAGCGCCATCTTTAATTCGGCAATTGCCTCGTTAGCTCCTTGGAGTTCTTGCTGAAGCATGATTATGGTACCGTCTGATTCTTCTCGATTGCTATTGCCAGTGGCAGCTTCGTCTGCCGCAGATGAAAAGGCGGAGCCACCTCTTTCGGGATTATCACCACTCGACCCTTCTTCCTTGGCACGCTTAAATGCGGCTGCCGAACTTCTCTGTACTTCATCATTTAGATCATTGACTTCTCTCTGCAGTGATTCACAGAGTGTATTAGACTCGATGAGCTTTTGTTTAAGGTCAGAGTTCTTCTCAGTCTGTTCAGCCAGATGTGAATTGAGCTGTTCTAGTTCGGCAACAAGCTTCTTTCTAGTATCCGTGGCTTCTTCGACCTCGGACTGTAATGAACGAATTGTTTCCTTTAGATCGTCCACGGTATTCTTCAGCTCTTCAATTTCATTAGATGATGACACCCGTTGAGATTCGAGCTGACTATTCGACTTGCTCAGCTCTTGTTCAGCTTCGGACCGTTTCATTTCTGCCACTCTTGCTCGTTCAACTGCATCATCTGAGGCTGCCCTTGCATTCTTGGCATCACTCTCTGCCTCTTCTCTTGCTTGGTTGGCAGCAGCTAACCGTGCATTGGCAGCGGCTAATGCCTCCTGTGCCTTGCGTTTATAATTAGATATGGCCTTCTCACCAACACTTTTATCTTGCACGGACTTGTCTTTTCCTCTAGCAAGCTGCTTATTCAGCTCCTTGATCTTCTCGTTCAGATCTTCCATATCATTATCCTTGTATGTAATTGTAAGCTCGTGTTGATTCACGGAAGCACGGAGATTACTAACTTGCATCTCCAGAGATGTGTTGGATGATGTTAGCTCTTCATTATCGGCTGTCAAGTTTCTAACTTCTACTCTACGATCCTTTAATTCCGTTGCCACGGACTTGGCTCTTGCTTTTAATGTATTGTATGCCTCGGTTGTATTGTCCAAGTCTGCTTGTAACGATTGGACAGTACTCTAATAAGGATTTAGAAGATGATATGTAAGTATACATTGGCAGAACACGAGACACAAATAGGCTACATCAGCATTATAGAACTCACCCTCAACTCTCCTATCTCGCCATCTCTTCTAGATAACTCTTCTTTACTCATCTTGACTTTACCCTCCACTTGCATCATGGTATTTCCATGGCCTTGCTTCAGCCGAGCAATCTCCTCATCTCTTTCATCCACAATCTTAGTTAGCCCATCAACTTCTCTCTTGAGAGTATTCATCTTTAAGGTCAAGCCTTCATTACGTTCCGATAAGTCACTAATCTGATCTTCTTGTTCTCGAATGGTACCACTAAACTTCTTCTCTAGCTCTCTCATCTGTTTGAGGAACTTATCTTGAGATGCAACCTCATTCCTAGCCTTGGCATTCTTCTTTGATTCACGTTCGGCAGTTAGTTCCTCTTGTAATTGACTTAGTTCCATCTTATGTGTCCGTTGGAGTTCATCCATCTCTAGTTGATGACTTTCTGTCATACGTTCAAGCTGTCCCATGAAATGTTCCAGTTGCCTATCGGCATCATTACCCTGTGCAACATTGTCTTGGCCAGTAGATGGGGTTGGCTTATCATTATCTGCCTCACCTTGTGGAGTGCCATTATCATTGACTTGATCATTAGAGGAGTCTTCTGCCACATTTGCACTCTCCTTGATTGGTTCGACAGCCTGCGTCTCAGTTGCTGTAGATGTACCTTCTGTGGCCGGAGCTTCACTACTACCATTATAACCCCAACCCGAGAACATTGATGATGTATTCTTTGATGCAGCATCTAATAATCCAGATGTATCAAATGTAGATTGTAAAGAAGTGACTGCTGCTGCGGCATCGAAGTAACCAGCTTCATCTGGGGCCCGCGGTTGAGGAGTCTGATCAGCTACCTTTGGTGGTGATTCTTCTGTGGGGCTATTATCATTAGAACTCGTAGCAGCTTCCATAGATGTTTGACCCTCCTCTGGTACTACAGCCGTTTCCTGAATGGGAGTACTTTCCCCTTCCTTATTCTCTTCATCGTCCTCGTCATCTGAATCATCATCGTCATACATATCATCTAATTCATCATCATCATATAAATCTCCCATATCATCATCTTCTTCTACTTCCCCAATTTCCTTCTCCTTATCAGTCTCCTCCACAAAATCAGCCTTGAAATGTGTTTGATGCTCTTCTAACATTTCCTGTACATGATGTTCCTGTTCTTCAATTTCAGACTTTCTAAACTCATTTTCATGTGCTGCTATTGATTTCACACGTGATTGTTCATCTTCCAATTCCTTTCTTGCTATTTCTTCAGCAGCAAAATGTTTAGTTTCTAATGCTATTCGTTCTTGTTGTAACTGTTCCTCTTGTATTCGTTTGGCTAGTAATGCTTCTTCTTCTTTGTGTTTTAATTCTGCCTTGATACGTTCATTTTCTAACCGTTGAGTTTCTAATCTAGCCTCTTCTGCCAATCGTTTCTCTTCTTCAGCCTGTCTTGCTGCTTCTTGTTCCGCTGCTAATAATTCAGCTTGTAATAACCTTGCCTTTTCTTCTTCGGCATGTTTTATTGCAGCCAACTCCTCCGCCTCCTTGGCGGCTGCTAATCTTTCTTGTTCTATTCGTTCTGCTTTGGCTAACTCCTCGGCGGCTAATTTCTCAGCTGCAATTCGTTCTTGTTCAATTCGTAATGCCTCCTCCTCGGCGGCAATTCGTTCTTGTTCCATCCGTTCTGTAGCTAATCGTTCTTGTTCTAACCGACATGCCTCTACCTCTGCCGCCAGTCTTTCCCTCTCTGCCTTTTCTGCTGCCAATCGTTCATTTTCAATACGTTCCTTTTCAATACGTTGTAACCTTTCCCTCTCTTCCCTTGCCAATCGTTCCTGTTCCAATCGCTGTGCTGCATCCTTGGCCAATGTTTCCTTCTCAATTTGGGCAGCAGCTAATTGTGTTTGTTCTTTTAATCTTTGTGCTTCTTCATCTGAACTATCCACTTTATCCGATACTGCTACCTTATCCACTTTTACTGCAGTTGTTGATGTACTAGTAGCAGACTGAGCACTACCGGTATTATCGTCAGAAGGTGGCTGTACAATATCAACATCATCAACATTAATATCATCATCATCATTCCATGAATCAAAGTTAAAATCTTCCACTTCCTCATTATCATTTGTGGATGATTGTAATTTGGTAACTGTTGGTTTATCATTATTATTTGCAATTGTAGTACGGGTGGCAGATGTTGTTGCTTTTTCAGAGGAAATATGGGCAGGTCGGGATGGTGATGAGGTAGTACGGGTTGGTGACGAAGTACTGTTGTTTGATACTAATGTGTTCATATATTCTGTACTACCATCATTGATATTTGCATTATTATTATTGGCAGGAGGTTCAGTATTGTATCCACGAGGTTCAACCTGTGTTGTATTTGATGAGGGAGCTGAGGGTGTTAGGAAGCCATTATTTGTAGTACCAGTACCCTCAGATGTTGATGGTGCGACTGTTTCATGTTCATTTAATGTATCTAAACTAAATGCTGCTGCTGATTCTGCTGCTTGCTCCTGTTGTTAATGTGATTATGTTGTGTTTATTGGATTGATATTAAAAATGAGCATATTCATATGATATGCACAGATTTTGTATTTGGTATCCGATATGTATAGCCAAGAGTTTTGATGTGTAGATTGATATTGGTATAAAGATATAGATAATGAGATATATAAGGTCAGAATGTGTTTTGTCAAACTTATATAATATACATATATCAATAGGCAACATCTTTTGTATCAGCCCCATTACTGTATTGCAGGAAAGTTTTATACCACGAGACCTCTATACATATCACGTTACGCCCCCGAAACCCCAACTCTTTGCAACATCATCCAATAACGTCTCATATCGATATACCAACACATGAAAATTATACAAACGCTGTGCTTGCAATACACTAATGACCACAAAGTCATGACGTATCAAGAGCATAAAAAATAATGTTACTCACAGCCAACTTGGCAGCCTCCTCAGAGGCAATCTTTGCCATTTCTTCGAATGAATATCCCCACATTGTCTTTGCGTGTTTGTAGTATATGAGTAATGTTAGGAGATATGTATAGAGATTAAAGAGCAGACCGCCGACCGCCTTCTTATTCTTCAAAAGTTGATGAAAATGAAATTTTAGAGATAAAAAGATACTTGTCTCAGTATGGAGATACATCCAACTCTCATAATAATATAACAGCAATATATTGTTCTTTATGTTTGGAGCTACTTGGCTTGCGTAATTATACGGCAGCGGAACGTGATCATTGAGGAGATTGCACTAGCAAATTAAGATTTGTTTCATCGATTTAATTGGTGCGTCGACGACGAGTTTATACACTACATCCTACATTATATAGAAATATATTGTTTTGTTTTAGTTTGAGTTTCGGTGCACGCCTACACTCTACAAACAAATATTATATTATATTAACTTAAGATTGAAATAGGGCGGTAGTTCATTAGTTTGTTAATGATAGTAGATTCAGTACAAAGTATATATCATATTATCAATCAAACATGGCAACATTAGAATTAAAGGCACGGCTTGACAACTTACTTTCCACTGCTCAAAAAGAGACAAAGGATATCGATCTATTTGCACCCATCACTGAAAAAGAAGAATGCCCGATGTGTTTAATACCTCTTCCTTATAATGAGGGTGAAATTATGTTCCATTATTGTTGTGGAAAACGCATTTGTAATGGATGTTCCTACAAAAGTATGGAGACAGACAAAAACAATGGTGTACCAACGGAAGAGTTTAAGTGTGCCTACTGTCGACGGTTGATATCCAAGTCCAATCCTACAAAGGAACTGAAACGGTTAATAAAGAAAAATAATACCCAAGCCTTCATACAAATGGGCGTTAGATATGCAGCAGGTAATGGGGTATTTCAAAGTAATACAAAAGCACTTGAAATGTTCATAAACTCTGCTGAACTGGGAAATGCTCCGTCATATTTTAAGATTGGACAAGCTTATAAAGAAGGGATTGGGGTGGAACAAGATGAGTCAAAATCATCAAAGAAGTAATGACAGAATTAGAGAAAGGTACTATAACAGAGCATGGGAACATAAATACAGAGGTAGAAAAGTTCAAGTGTGCCTACTGTCGACAGCCTGGCCCAAAGAGTGATATCAAAGCTCTGAAAAAACTAATGAAGAAAAATAATACCCAGGCCTTCATACAAATGGCTGATAAATATGAATCCGGGGAAGGGGTATTTCAAAGTGACACTAAAGCACTTGAAATGTATATCCGGGCAGCTGAGATTGGTTGTGCTGAAGGGTATTTGTATATTGGAAGATATTATGAAAGAGATATTGTAGTAGAACAAGACATATCTAAAGCCTTGGAATTTTATGAAATGGGCGCAAAGAAAGGATCAATAGGATCACACAGAGAACTAGCTCAGTTTTATGGGACGAATGGAGATATGATGAAAGGTATTGAGCATTTGAAAGTAACTGCAAGTGCCGGGGATAAAAAATCGAGGATGCTTTAATGATATTCTACAAAGTAAAGGCGATATCAAAGGAAGACCTGACACAAACGCTTCGTGCATTCCAGGCCTCGAGTAATGAATTGAGAAATAAGGACCGGGATGAGGCCTGTGAATTTTATGCAGACATGGAATAAGAGGAGTGATATAATATTGGAAGGAAACTATAGTAGAAGTAGAAGAAGTGACCTTCTACACCGGGGGACTTGTATAAGTTTTGTAAGTGTATCGTTTTGCCAATGTATGGAATTAGTATGTGAAGATAGATGTGTAGAGGATATTAACAATAGATCTCTTTGAGAGTTTGCAAATCATAATAACTAACTGCAATCCAGCATACCCCACGTACGTACTGGAATAGGATACCGATGGTCCAAGTTTGAATTTCAAAACGAGAAAGCGTTTCGCGCCCATTTTTACAACTAGTTGTTATTTGTTATTAGTATCGTAGTCGATATTAATTGCAAGTAGATAGTCCAATATAGATAATAATATAACACAACAATGGAGTCGTCGGCGGCGACGACATCTCGATCACTCCTCTCGTCACAATTGACAACATCCTACCTATCTGATACATCCACCTCAGGACATTACTTTGATATCAAAGCTAAAACACCAATAATACTCAATGGTATCGACATAAACTCAGCACAAGATGTTGGAACTAACTCTCCAATTGAGATCTATGTCAAGAGTGGCAGTTATGATGGATACACTAGCAATAGTACAAGCTGGTTGCTATGGGCTAATCGATTATTAACAAATACTTCGGGTGTAGATGCACCAACTTTTATCAGTATACCACCAATCAATATAAACACAGACGGGAGGAGATCCTTCTATATACATTGTACAGCCAACAACGACTGTTTGCGATATGACAGTACATCACACAATACTACACTACGAGTATATCAAAATCAACATGTAATGCTATATAGAGAAGGAATAACCAAAGTTAGTCGAGATACATGGGATGGTGAATTGTCAAATACACTTTCAGTATTTAGTGGTGGATTGAGTTATGATGTTGTTACACAAAGTCCAACGAAGATGCCTACATTACGTCCTTCGAAGTCACCGTCTCTTTCACCTACTGTAAGTATTGAGATTTTGTGCATATCTTGTGTTCACTTTTGCAAATCTAAACACTTTGTTTCTAACCTCTTGCCTATAATATATACGACAACAACTACAGCCAAAACCAACAGAAAGTCCATCAACATCACCAACACCAGCACCATCCTACACACCAAGTTTATCACCAGTAGTAACTGAAACAATAACAACAAACTTCAATAGTACACACTCATACACGGGTATAATGTGGAATGTCCAAACAAGAGGAATACAGGTAGTAGTAACATCCATGGCATTTAATACTAATAAGATACAATCATTCTTATCAAAGTTAGTTCAACCTAGTGATAATGTCAATGTGAAATTGTATATGAGAGAAGGTAGCTATGTCGGACATGATAAGAGTTTAGATGGATGGACATTGATTCAAAATGCTACAGTTGCAAGTGAGGGGTTAGACAAACCTACATACCTTCCATTGAACGAGCCAATTATATTGAACAAGTATACATTATCATCATTCTATTTAACATCAGATGGACCAGTCATTCGTGTCTCAAAGGGAATAGGAACTGGTAATAATCAATGGGGCGTAGCCACAGCCTCATCGCCGCCTGAAGAAACATCCTGGAATACAGATTTGATAATCTATGAAGGGATTGGTAAATCAACATCCGACTTATCACTAAGCGGGACATTCGCGCCACGAGTATGGAATGGCTTATTTGAATATCATACAGTTACCGAGGCACCGACTCGGTATCCAACGGCACGACCGACTGTTAGTCCGACTACGGCAATGCCAACTATGAATGACTTTAGATTACGATTATATTGGGAATATGGTTATTATTGGCAAGATCAATGGGATGAAATGGTAAGTCGGATATGCCTTCGATGCGAATCATGTGCATCCTTTGATTTGAACTCATATCATATGTTCATACCTTATTTCCTTTTGCTCATACCATATGCACACAGTGGTGGTGTATGCAATGTGGTAGTTCTGGAAGGCCATGCCAGCCTGGTGATTATGTATATGTTGAATGGTGTAGATCTACATTACGTCAAAAATGGAACTCGGTGGGAGATACATTACGCCCTTTAACAAATCCAAATCTATGCATGACAGTGAGTGGATACAATACCAACAGACCATTGAGATTGTATGAATGTAAAGACGACTACAATAAGCAACACTTTGAAGGATTCACAAGCGTAGGAAAGTTCGAACTATTCCCAAAGGATGATGATGTGAATTGTTTGAGTCAACAACATCATCCTAGTTCTTATGAGGGAGTGTATCCTGAGAATTGTGCATTGAGTAGACGGTATCAAACTAGTTCTTGGGTTGTATTTTGAGTTTGAGATATGGGTGGTGAGACATGTTCTAAACCTAATTATACTTTTAACTGCCTTTTCAACTACTCTTAACTAACCTTCTGTCGTTCAAACAGGGCTGGCATCTTCCAACTGCGTAAGATCTCATACATTACTGACAATGGTGCCACCTCCTCATCGTCTTCTTGCCTGTGCTCATATACACAGGCCCCGGTCTTCTGTACACACTCCAATACATGGGGTACAAGAATCAGCGAGTCATCATCTCCCCATTCCAAGTTCAAATGATGCACATTGCTCCCTTCCCTGTTTCTTAATGAGAGCATGTTATATACCTTGCTCCTCCGATTAGTCCGATTTCTACAGTCAACATTGGCAACAAAATAATAATAATCAAAGCCCTCAATATTGCATGTATGGTTGCAATCCGATACAGAGTTTAGGCTTGTGTTGTCATAGATAGCCTTTAACAATATATTGCGGCCGATGCCTGTAATATCGTTATCTTTCAGTTTGATGACCTGAAGATTGTTATTGTGCTTCAGTGCACGGGAAATCAATATAGCATCTTCGTCATTTAAGTTATTGTTTGCTAAGTTGAGACGTCGTAGTGGGGGGTTGCTTGCAATGTAGTCTGGTATGGCAGTGCAACCTCCCGTACTAATATTGTTGTTTGCAAGTTCAACGTAATGATAACGCCGGACTCCGACTATGAGAGTCTTTAGAACACTATAACTATTTGTACCAGCACCAAAACAATTATCAAGTTGGACATGACGGATTAAAGGGTGCTTGAGAATGGCATATACCAAGAGCCGTGCATCTTCCAAGTTATTAATTTGATTGTTACTCCATTCAAATTGGTTCATAGTCCCGTTGCCATTTATTAATTGGACTGCAAATTCAATACCTTTTTTTGGACTTGGAAACTCGTTATTTTCCATATAAACTCTACTAATTCGTTTCCCCTTCAATGCAGGTAACAATAAATCAGTAACTGATGATGGCAGCTGCACATCACTTATATTAAGACTCCAGGTGTCGTTGTTCACATTGTCGTATAGCTTCAATGCATTAACTAATTCCTTCCAGTGTGGTAAAAGGATTTCCTTGAAGAGATAAAGGATGAAACATGTTACTTAAGAAATGAGGAACGCAATACGGGCATTAATCTTGGTCATCAAAAATATGGTTATGCTGACGATAATGAACACACTGTTCTACTCTATGATGAAATCCTTTTACCACACTGGAAGGAATTAGTTAATGCATTGAAGCTATACGACAA
>Ga0214481_100313_pt1 | contig 25855 bp, 28 predicted proteins | sample M1_20Mar14CPVII9_4_FD_165057 | JGI IMG/M metagenome (GOLD analysis project Ga0214481, IMG submission 165057) | Marine eukaryotic communities from Monterey Bay, California, United States - M1_20Mar14CPVII9sort6BwellG10 | ecosystem: Environmental > Aquatic > Marine > Unclassified | place: USA...
AATCCTCGTTCATATGCCTATTTGGACAAGAGACGGTACTTCCCTACTACTGATAAAAGTACCACTGTCATTAAAGAAACCAAAGACAAGGAGGAAGAAGATAAGGATACACTTTCACCATTCAACAAGTTGGACTTTCGCCTACCAACAACATCAGAGTTTGATGATTGTCAAGAGTATAATCAGTATTGTTGGGGATTACAAGATAATCCTAATGTACCTGCTCCGTACATTACCAACAATGCCAAGAACGATAATACGAGCCTATTCTGCCGGTATGCCTCTCGAGATGTCGTGTATCTATCAGGTCAGCGTGATATTAAACAATTGGGAAATCAGATTTGTGATGAGGATGGATATCAAGGACCGTCAAGGAGAGAACGGAGTGAACGGTTCTATGCCTCTCTTCAAGTTCAAGGAGGTGAAGTCTTGAGTAGCTGTCAGGGATCCTCTGGTACACCACCACCAGACAAAGTACAAGTTCATGATCGTATTGTTGTACAAGATGTTGGCCATGACCATGCACTAATCTTTCAGAGTAAGGAAGGGAAAAAGGGAATGTTCTCTTCTTCTGACCCTGCCTTAAATTAAGCCGTAGGGAAGGTCATAGTTATGTCCTTGAGGGAAGTGGGGAAAGCAAAGTATGTACTTGTAAAGTAAAGTAGATAAAGTGAATATATAGAAACTCTTCTTCTTCTCTTGTACTTCCTCTCAGATGTTACCCACAGCCTCATCTCCTCTCCAACTCTCTATATTAGCAAAGACAAAAGTTGGATAGAGTAATCATAACTACTTGGTATCCTCTATCGTATCCTGCCATCAAACAAACAGTGACAGGCCAACCAGTATGTACCTCTTCTCTATGCCCCCATCCCATGCAGAGTCATCCACTTATGGCATAGGCTCAGCTTACCAGCATGACCCCGTTTGTCTCTAGGAAAGTGCACCAGGAAAGAGCAAGAGAAAAAGTTGGCCAAATTTCTTTGTGTAATCATTTTTTAGACAAACCACCACTAAAATTACTAATACTAAGCCCTCTGCTCACAACTCACATGCAATCTAACCAAGATATGCTGGGTTAATGATGTATCATTATGACGAGATAAGATTGAATTTGATTAAGTGGATGATAATACACATGGTGAATATGTAGAGGTTGGAGGGTACTAGCAGTGTGTATGCCCACAATGTAAAAAGTTTGCCATTGCAACGCCGATCATCATATTCATATCGTGCAAACAATAACAAACCCACATTGCTTCTCTCCAACACAACATACTATCACACCATGAAACTCCTCCCTGCTTTAGTTATTGCTAATACTCTTCAATGGTCTTTCGGTAAATTGGTACGTTCGTCTCTCAATGTGTTCATATTATGATGTGTTCATATGATGTGGCGTGCAGATGATATGTGTTCATATATCATACGTATCCAATGATATGCTCTTTCTGCGCCCCGATGATATCTAACATTTGCAATAACTTCTGCTTTTGCTTATCTCAATATACGATGATACATTTGATCTATTACAATACAAAGAATCGTATCGGACGACGTACCGCACAACGTGAGATTCGAGAGTATCAAGCCGACGCCCCCATCGTCGAATCATCATCTACTCACAATGATGGATCCGATGTTGGCATCCTATCCGTCGTTAATGATGAACATTCGTATGGTGCCCTCTTTGAAGGAAGTAGGCTCCTTGCTCCAAGTCCAAAGATACTCGGATGTGATAGTAGTAATGTTGTTGCTTGTGTCGATGGTTACACTGAAGATGGCTCCTCTTGTGCTGATGTATGTATCGATATTGACACTGACTTAAGTGGATGTTGCATTGGAACATATGCATGTACCAACTTTACGGGCCTCATTTGTAGAGATACATCGTATCCTAGTTGCTATGGACCTGACGCTTGTAAGGATGCAACTATCGGCTCGGTCCTCAAGTCTTGTGTAGGTCCACGAGCTTGTGAGAATGCTGGGAGATATGGAGGAAGCATTGGGTCTATGGAAGGATCATGCGGTCAAGTCGGAGCCTGTCTTGGTATTGCAAGTAATGGTGGGTCTATTCAAGAGATATACAACTCGTGCTTTGGCTCGCAGGCATGCCGATACCTTGCTACTGACGGTGTTGTTGGAAAGGTTAGCAACTCGTGTGATGGTCAAAATTCTTGCTTTGCTGCTGGGGGATACGATGCTTACAATTATTCTGGTTATGGTGGAGAAATCACACTGGGAATCTCAGGCTCTTGTAATGGAGATAATGCTTGCCAGTTTACCGCTTCAGATGGTGGGTATCTCCAATTCATCAAGGACGGTTGCAACGAAACACAAGCATGTTTAAACCTTGCCACTCAAGCCCCTTCTATCAAAACGAAAGGGAAGGATACAAACCGAAAGTGTATCAATAACTGTTGCAGTAATGAATCACAAGCCTGTGCTGAACTCTTGCAAAATAATACAGTGGACGATCTTCCAGCTGATTGTGGACAGTGCAAGAAGAATTTGTTCAACTGAGGACCTGATGTTTTGATTTGTCTTCTTGTCTAGTTTCAGTTTTGTTGACCGACCGGAGTATGGTACCTTGTAGATAATGTATGTTGTAAATAAGAAAACAGTAAAGGATCATATGATATGTATACTCAGCAAGATCTCTAGGTACTCGCTCTACTAACTCTCCTACTTCTTGAGATACCCCGTCATACCCCGTCGTGTCTAAAGTTTCGCTTCGATTAAGCTAAGCTGCACGAGCTTGTATGATTGAGTTTGTTAATAAGACTTGCAATATAGATGTAGGAGATGATGATACCGGCGGTGCTCTGACCCTAGAGAGGAGTTTGGTGTTCTCAGATCAATATACAAATACCATTGTAGGGTTAGTTTAAGTACCTAGGGTTAGGCAGTGAATTCGGTATGACTGCTGACATATCTCTACGAAATTATCCCGAGAAGCTTTAAGAAGAAACTACTGCCTCAGCTCCCATCAATTGCCCCAGCTAACTTAACTCTCTTTTACTCTATCAACTTATCATCATCATCGTCTCATAATTTGCATTATACAGCTCACATCAATTAGGAAAACTCTACTCTATCATGCATCTAATCAACCGCTCAACTCTCTTCATCCTCGGGACTTTCGTCATTAATGGCTGCTCTGCTTCTTCGTCAACATCGACATCATCATTTGCAACATCATTGTCGTCATCAGCATCTATTGCAAGTACGAAGAAGCTTCGTGGCCAGAGCGGCGGCGGTGTTCTCAACAACAAAAACCAACGTGCTCTCATAGACTGTAGTATCCATGATGGGGTTAGGGCCTGTTCAAACGCCGGGTGTACATATAATAAAAAGTCTAAGGTATGCGAGGGACTCCCATGGTCAACCGATTCTCCAACAACTTCTGACCCGACGGATACGCCAACAACGTCCCCTGCTCCGACTACTTCTTGGATGCCATCTTCCACATGTGCGGTAAGATTAAGAGTTTGTTGAGAACATAATAATGCATGTGTGCATATCATATGCATCCTTTTATATGCATGACCTTTATTTATGTGCATATCATATGCATCATGCCTCTTGTGTGTCTAACTCTCTCCTCTCTCTTTTAAATCTATCTTCTTTTCTTCCATAGGCTGATGGTGATGAATGTGGCGATTCATCCCTTGGTCTCTGTCAACGATCTCAATGCCTCAATGGCGAGTGTCAAAATACCGAACTTGCAAACCCTAGCCCAAAGTCGCTTTGCATGTGTGGATACTGTGCCGAATGTACCGAAGATAGTGAGTTTTGTGGTGGCAACTGTCAATTTGCAATTGGTAATGACGATCCAGTTGCCAGGCCACCATCTTCCTTATTACTGTCTGTACCATGTGAATATGACTCCCTCGTATTGGCGGTAGCAAACTGTCAACCCAAGAAATATTACAGAGATGTGAATGGTTATTTCAACATTTCAAAGACACTAGGAACAGGTGAATGTGGAAATGATAATTCAGGATTACAAGCTAGTGTTGGATTTCTAGGAAGCGATTCTACTATTGAGTCCGAGGTAGTAGTACCTTATGGCACATTAACTGGTGGTGCATACTCTGAATCGTTTACTGGACCTACCATCGAGTTTACTAAACCTGACGGTTATTTTGAGATTCATACCTCTTGCAGCTATGAGTTGTATCTAGGACAGACGTTTGGACCAAGGAGTGAAATAATCGTTAGTGGTTATTGTTTGTCTAATAATTTGGGAGGACAGTTTGCTGAGTGTTCATATTCAGATCTACCAGTACCAGGTAAGTAGATTTGTGTGTTGTTGTATGATCTGTTTCAACTACCCTTTAAAAAAAAGCATGAATGCATACTTACACAATACATCCACGACTTTATTTTTTAAAGAAACACATCAATGTGAAGGTGGTCCGACTACTTCTCCAACCATTTCGTCATCGCCCACGAAGGCTCCGATTTCTTCATCTCCTACCATTGAGCCTGAGCAAAACTGTGCTAAGAGTGGTGAAGACTGCAAGTCTCAGGCTTGCTGCTCTGATTCAGTATGCGTGAAAAACAAAGGTGTTAGCACTTGTGTGTCTGCTTGAGCAACATAGCGTTCCAACAAGATCTCTGCGAGGTCAAGCTATCGGCTTGACAGTTTCGAGGGATATCAATGTCGCATAATTTGTGTGTGAAGTGCTAAAGTTAAAGCTAAAGTAAACCTGTTGTACATTAACATTAGGAGCTAATTTATCAAAGTTAGTTGTTAATAGGCTAAGCTGCACGAGCTTGTGCTGAGTTCGTTAGCAAGACTTGAAATATAGATGTAGGAGATGATGATACCGGTGGTGTTCTAACCTTTCTTTGAGGAGGAGGAGTCTCTGCCCTCGTTATGTAGGACGACAGAGCACCAGGATCCTCAGTATCGGTATCATCTTCTTGACTTAAGACTTCATCATCTGAAGATACAACCGAGTCGAGAAGTACTGATCTAATCACTTCTATGCATTCTTCTGATGATACCAAGTTGCAAGCTGTCATCATATCCATAACAGTGTCTATACTTTCTTGACAAAAAGAGGCGTCACAAGTAGAACCTTCGTATTGTATACCTTTCAGAGCATTAAGGACTGCTGCCGTTCCAATGACAGATGATCTAACTTGAAACAATCGTTTATCATGTAATGCAACTTCTAGCTGATATGAGATCAACTCGTGAAGATGATCTCTTAGTTCTCGAGGAGGTAGACTCTGGCTAGTAGAGGTATCCTCATCACAAAGCAGAGGATTCTTTGTTACAAAGTAGTCTTCTCTCGTCGTACTACTGCCACTGCCACTGCTGCTACTAGAGGAGTCGTTGAATATCAGTTCTAATGATGCCTCGGCATACTTCATTGGAGTTGGCGGATTAACATACCAATCTAATGCAAAGAGCATCTCAATTTCCATATCATTAATCTCATCTCCCGATACTGCCCCTTGACATAACTTGGCGAAGGCATGAGATGTTATATTCCATCTATTACCTGGTTGACTGAGTTTCAATGCCATGTAGAGTGACGTAACCGACACTATTCGGAAGATAGATCGGTTTGTTTGAGCAGCTCTACCCTTCTCTGTACCGAGGTATCGATCTTGATAGTACATCGCTATTGCAACAACGATGCTCCTATCTATTTCAAAGAAGTCCATCATCTGTATACAAAGAAGAAGATATAGAGTGGTGTTAGAATACAGAGCAGCATACATAGATATCGTCTATCGTCAAGGAGATACTTACATCCAAACACCAATTCAACATTCGAGCTCGACACTCTTCAGTAACCACCTTTTGTTGTTGTTGACCGTCATTAACAACGTTGTTGTTACTCGAGAGACCATACTGAAACTTTCTAGTTGGATCGTATGCTCTGCCATCATTCTCGGATGCTTGCATAGCCGAGACGATGGCAATGAACTCTTCTTGACGACACATGCTCATATTCATATCAAGTTCATATATTCATATATTTTATGAGTAAGTTGAGTATTGCAATGAAACATTGTAAGTAGCTTCGAGGCACTAGTAGATACTTAGTTCTGGGATTGTATTGCAGATAAACACTGCCATCCTCTGCCGTATTGGCCAATTGATAGCATGCCTACTTCTCATTGCCTTGGCGATAAGAAAGGGCAATAAGAGTATAATAAGTACCACCAAATCATCGCGACAAGAGTCAGGAGAAATTAAGCGATTCAACGAAGATCAAAGCCATAAGCTTATTCTATTCTCTCCTGCGCTACTACACACAACCCTCTTTAGAACCGCCCTACCACAATGTCAATAACGCTAAAAACAGTAGTATTCCTCGGTTCAGCACGTAATGTTATCCCTCCATGGGGTGGTGATGCTCGTTTGGGTGATAGGGTAGTGAACTGGGTAAAATCAGTACTTGCAACACGAAGTGGTAAACTCGGTGATAGTGATAGTAGAATTACTCATGATGTGCACATTGTAGATCCAATCGAGGTATTCAGTAAAGACGATGGTGCATTATCATATTCCGGTGGTGAATTAAGTGCACCTACTTTCTTCATGGGCGATAAACTACCCGAAAAAGCCAAGGCTTTGCAAGAGGTTGTCCGAAGTGCAGATTGTTATCTCATTATTTCTCCCGAATATAACCATTCTATTCCACCTGCATTATCATCAGTGATGGGACACTTTGGTGGTAGCCTATATAAGTGTAAGCCGAGTGGTATTGTTACTTATAGTCCTAGTCCATTTGCCGGTATGAGAGCGGCCATGGCAATACAGGTGAGTTTTTGTGCATAAGATATGCGCACATGATATGTACACATACTCACTAACACGTATCCCTTATTCAGATAATGTGCCATGAATTAGGATGTCTACCAGTATCAAAACTATGTGGATTAGGAACTGTATCCGATGTATTGGAAGTAGATGGGACACCAAAGGACAAAGAAACACGAATGTTAAAACAACTACCTGAGCTTTTGACACAGTTGGAGTGGATGGCTGTTGCAATGAAGAATCAAAGGTATGTGGCGTATATACTTTTGCATTTCGGTGCCGTTTCATTATGTACAACTAACTCATTTGCACGTTAAGAGAAAAGACGGGGACTTTCTGAGCAGATTGGAGAGAATGGGTCGTTTATATTGCAACAACAATTGTATAGACTGGAAAGATGGATTAAGTGATGCATCGAAGATTGTTTAAGGTGTAGTTAAATTGAGATATACAATCGGTGGATGTAGTGTATCTCTAAACAAAAAGTATATACTAAAACAACAACATCATTTATTCTACTACTATTCATGCGTTACTCTTGTAAGTAGAACTAATAGTACCGCCAAGTTCCATCAATTCACTCTTCTCATCAGGACTACGATCACTAATACTAATATCTTTTGCCACTGCTTGATCTTCTTGTGTTCCTTCTTCTTCGTCCTTCTCATCACCCTCAACACCCTGCTGTGCCAACTCTTCCTCTCTTCTCTTGACATATTCGGCTATACGAGGAGCAATAGCCGTGCCGATAACGAGTTGCATAGGATGCCAAATCAACAACGGCAGTGTATAAAGACCAACCAATGGATTATCTTCATAGATTGCATTAATCAAAGGCACTCCCATGGCAACTGGAAGATGCGCGTTGCACAGTTTATGAAGACGAGGAGAGGTAAACAAACATAGCATATGTTAGTACATGTGGGTTGCAAGGGCAAGCAAATGAATGCAATGGAGGGACAAATGAAGTAGCCAAATCACCAAGACTTCATATTGAACGAATTCACATGATAAAGAAGCACAAACGCGGACTTTCCAGTCTTATGTGTACAGCCGAATACACCCATGGCTTGTAACTTGGGTTCATTACGAAATAATATCCTTAACAATATCCATGCCAAGCTCATAACTACCGTTAACATTACAAATTGTAATGCAATCATTAAGAATATATCACCCACGTTCGTATCATTACCACTTTGGAACGTTTTACAAAATACTGTATATACAATGAATACTAGACACCATTCTTGGGCCTTTTTGAAGTACTTCTTGTAACGTTTCACAAATTCTTTTGCTGGTGGTACAAACTTTTGTAATACTTGTCCAATTGCAATTGGCAATACTACCTTTAATCCTAACTTCATGAAGACATTACCTAAATCAATTTGACCCTGTACACCTAGATACATGAGTATCAGCGCTGGACTTAAGAACACACCTACCAAATTACCAAATGCCGCATTGAATATAGCACTGTAAAGATGCGCGTTATAACACAGTCGTTGTTGATAAAAAAGAAGCGAGTAAAACTTTTGTTAGTACATGTGGTTTGCAAAGGCAATCAAACTGATAAACAATACAAACGTGGGGACTTACCTGGCCTCCTCACCTCCAGATGCTTTCGTTAATACCAATACCATATTAACCGTAATAGGCAAACTTGCACAAATTACCATCCCATCAGCTAAACTTTGTGGTAATGCCGTAGTCCATACCATAAATCTACTAAATCCATAAACAATACCACTCACAATACCAAAGTTGTAAAGCTGTACAAAGATATTAAAATATATACGTTGGAATGCTTTTGCAAATTCTTCAGTTTTTATACCCATACCTGCTAATATGAATATGAATATTACTGCTATCCATGTTGCAGTGATTTGTGGTTGTAAATATTCTGCACCTAGTGGTGGATATGCGTATGCTAATAGTATAGCACAGATTACTAATATTAAGAATGAATGTTTTGTATATATTGATATCCATTTGGTGTAGAGTCGTTTGTAGAATGGTGGTTGTGGCTGTAGGGAGGAAACTATTTCGGCGGCTTCAGCTAGGTCTTCTGCTGATCTATAACTATTGTCTACATTGTTATTTGTTGTGTTCTTTTTCTTTTGCATTTGTTCGAGTGTTTCAATGTTATGTACGCTTAGCCCAACGGGCATCGAGGATGCATTACTGTTATTATTATTTTGCATTGTCATTATGTTGATTAGATTAGTTATTTAGTTGCTTCGTCGTATGTTCTCGAGCTCGAGTGCTCGAGTTAGTTTATTGCAACTCGTCGTGTGTTGTTTGGGTGTATATCTTACGTGTTTGTAGATGCTCGAGTCGAGGTTTATCTGTTGCCTATTAAAGCTGAATAATGTCCTTGCCTTCAGTATGATTGTAACACCAACACAATGCTATCTAGAGCGGCGAGGTCTAGATGCGCAGCGTTTGTATTGATTTGCATCGTCATCATTGCTTAAATTATGATGAGTCAGTACGACACTCAATACCACTTGCGCACTATTCTTTCTCTTGGTCATGGCCCCTATTCTTTTTGCAAATGATTCATTTTGATGTAGAAGAGAAATGACGCAGAGCAAAGGCACGATCGATAAGGCGTCGGGTAGGGGCCTTGATAAAGCTCAGATTATACTGTAATAGTGTTGACTAATAGCTGATATTCTTCTTCAAAGCCGAAAAGCAAACTCGCTCGACGGTCTCTCATCTACAAGCACATAAAAAAATGCAATTATCCACAATTCTACCTCTCCTACTCCTCTCAACAACCAATGCACAAACAAATGTAGGATGTTCATCAACATGTCCACCACTCGGTTACGAATCTGACTCATCCCATTTATGTATAGGAAATACAGTCGATAGTACAACTTCATCACGATTACATGATGTATGCCATCCACTCCCTACCTCTCTTCCCAACTCACAATCCTCCACAACTTTGGGGTTAAATGGTAATAATAAGCTATCATTAGATCAATTCAAAATACCAAATCATGTAACAATAATAGCCAACTACTATACAGGATGTGAAGCTGGTCGTCGTGAAAGTGGTGTCTATGCAGGCATTGCACAACGTATTCATGATAATTCCAATGGTCAAATTAACTTTGTAACGAGCTTAAAGGGTGGTGGAAATTGTGAAACATGGGCTAGTATTTACCAGCAGGATGCGCTTAGGTACGTTTGTGTTGTGTTGTTGGGTTGGTGTGTGGCTGATGTATGGTTATGTGGTTTCAATGACTGTGTTTTAACTTTTTGTGCATATCATATGCTCACTTTTTACAACTCAATACACAAATCTCAATATACACAATAGCATGGGATTAAACAATGGTATCAAACCAACAACACAACCATACACAATCTCCGATATCAATCTCGATTTACGTGATTATTTCTTCACACCTCCATATCCACATCCATCCTACATTATATTAGATGAGAATTTAAATGTAGTATATAAGAATGTAGGACCATGTTGTGGATATGTTAGTTATTATGATTGTACAGATGATGTGGCATTGGGATTGGATGGGATGTTAAGTAGTGAAATTTATAAGGTATATGATAGACAGATTGAGGCTAATAATGTGGATGTGGAGGAGGAGTCTGTTCAGGAGCCGGTTGTAGTTGAGGAACAACCGGTTGTTGTTGAGGAACCAGTAGTTACACCTCCCGTCGTTGAACAGATTGGTTCAACATTATTATGTCAAACAACTACATACTCCGATTGGTCGTCATGTTCACAAACATGTGGCAATGGGGGTATTCAATTCCGTTTCCGTGCCAATTCAATTCAGCCAGTGGAAACACGTCCATGTCCTGCCAACATTGCATCAACATTACCATCATGTCAAGAACAATGTGTGGTAGAATTCGGTAACGAGTTCTCAACTAAGATCATTGCAAATGATTTAGATTCACCACGAGACTTGGCATTCCACCCCACGCCAGGAATCCATCTAGGCTCCTACTCCGAAGGACGTACATTCTACCCAAATGAAGGTGAAGAATTATGGATAGCAAATGGTAACAATCATTCCATATCCATCATTGCATCATTAGGATCACAATATCAAACAACAATCTCCCGACGTGATCGGGGATATTATCATTATATGAATAACATTACAGCATTGGCATTTAATACTGTCAAGGATGCTCCGTCACGAGCTTCGTCACAGGATACATTTAACTTCTTTGCAGTATGCAATGACAATCTTAATGACTATGTCGGTACCAAGGAACCAAATTACTTCATGGGACCAACATTGTATGATACAGATGTTGTTAATAAGGTGGGGAGGAAGAATACTGTTAATAGAATTGGTGCTGATTGTTCAAATCCGGGAGATGAGTGTTACTTTTTACATGCCGATATGTTACATGAGAGTCCTGCTTGTATTGGTATTGCTCACGATTCTGAAGTTGAGACTGCATATGGTGCAGTGTATTGGGCATTTGATACTACCGGTGACAACTCAGGTGATGGAGGACAACTGTGAGTGTTCAATACTATTTCTTATCAACTGCTATTCTGCCAATATACTCACATCTTGTGCACTTTTATTCCTCTCTAATATCTGACAGTGTCAAGTTTGACTTCTCTCAGCCACACGGACCGGGAAGTATGGATCATTCCATTGCTCAAGTAAGACGTTACCCAGAGATCAAGCTTTATCGCGACGAGTCTAACGCTCATGGACATGCCGGAATGATTGTTCATCCTGAAAAGCGTATCTTATACATTGCCAATCCGGGCAAGGGTACCATTGTTGCTGTTCACATCGATACTGGAAGCTACTCAAGAACTGCTAGAGAAGAGTACCCAATCTTCTCCAATCCATTGCCGTCTTTTGAGTATTCAATCTATGAATGCGTTGATCAAGACGACGTCTTTGCAAGTGGATTGAACAATCCATCTGGTTTGGCCTTGAGTCTTGATGGTACGAGACTGTTCGTTGCCGAACGAGGTGGACGGATTCTAGCTTTGGAAGTTGATAGTGGTTTAGTTTTACAGTCGATTGATGTTGGTTATACATCGATTGGTGGACTTGCCGTGTCTCCTGAGACAGGAGGACTGTACTTTGTTGACATGGATACTAATCAAGTAGTCAAGGTTGAGGCTTCCCTAGACAACGGTGGTGAATGTACATATCAATCACTTGTTGATACCAACTTCAAAACGTCTCTAGAAGCAGCTCAACTCCAAGTTGTGTTGGAATGTGGGGAAGATTCATTCTCCTTGAACCGTGACTACTCTTGTGAAGTCGTTTCCACGATTCCGAACGGCACGTTGTTCGAGCAAGTTCATACTGACACTGGATATGCAAGTGACGACCCAAATGTACAAGCTTCGGCAGGTATGGATGAACAAGCCGCACTCCTCGAGAATCGTACTGACTGTGAATATGACTCCGAACTTAACTTTGATGCTTTACTTCTAGGAGGCTACTACTGTCATGTATGTTTACCAAGGAACCAAGGGTCGTCATGTGATGCTGGTGGAACTTGTTCCAATCAACAATGGGACGGCTTCTCCTGTGACAATCATTACTACATCGACTACAACGAAGATCTATTTGATAATCCATCGTTGTCAATCTCAAGTTTATATTACAACAAGACATTTCCGGAAGGTAGCAAGATTGAACTATCTAGGGGCGTCACATATCGCTTCACTGTTCGCACTGGTGATCAAAAGCCAGTCCATATTACTACATCTCCGGTAGCAGTGGTTTCTACTGCTGTTACGAGGAGCGCGGTTGTGGGAAGCGGAACATCCAATGGTCCGATTCTCCTCACGGTTGATGAAACAACTCCCGATTGTCTTTACTTGACTTCTCCCCGGTGCTCTAGTGTACCATTAGTTATTGAAGGAGGTAAGGGATGTCCTGATAGTATGGTAAGTGGTGATAATGGATGGGAACTACGTCCGGCATCATCAAGTACAAGGCACTTGGTATCATTTGGGGGTTACACTGTTCTATTGGTCGTCGGCCTCTTTGCTTTGGTGGTCTAAATGCTGTACTTTTTTTATTGGGGTATCTAGTATATAATGTATAATGTATAGAATAAGACATTGTTTGAAGAGATAAACTGTGTATTGCTATTTGTGTAACTACAACGATCTATTAGATAGCTATTAGTAGCTGGTGGCATATCGGTTTTTTCACTGCTTGGTGGTATCCTTCCTCGATCTTTCTCGTATGTTGGAGAAGCCTCCAAGCAAAGATTTGGATGACAAGCCTGGTAATCAAGATCTAGGAGGTAGCAGTGGGAAGGAACCAGGAGTAGGCAATGGTAAAGGCCAAGGTCAACTTAATGGGAATGGTTTCGGAGTAGCGTCCTCCTCCTCCTCGAGCTCTCGAAGTCGTTCCTCCTCGATCTCTCGAAGTGGACGCCGTGTATTAGGAGGGGCCTTCGCCACAAGCTATAAGCACCGCCGTAAGTTGGAGAAGCCCTCATTAGTTGTGACTCTAGGGGCGCTCCAGAACGATTACAAGTTAAAGAGGACAAAGATAGAAAAGAACTATTTGCAAATGAACGAACATCTAACCTAGATTGTGGGTCATATCAATGCTGCGTCGGTGTTCTTATATTAGGTTTATCTTTAACACTCTCATTCTCATCCTCTTCTCTAAGTACAATCGTCACCATTATCTCATCATCATCTATCTATCTGTCACATGTCGATATACCGAAGAGCTAAAATCTCGAGAACTCTCATCAGTAATCTCTGAATGTGTCTCATCCTCGGTCGGCATGAATATCCCAATAGCCGAATCAGAATCAAAGACTACACCTTTACTCATTAGAAATAAAAACTACAAGATTATTCAACCTGCATCTCGATATTATACACAAGTATATTGGGAATTGGGCCAGAGAGGTCCCATCATTACATAAACTTATCAATGTATAAAGTACAGATGTATGGCGTCGTTGTTATGTGTTTGGTTGTATCAATGAAGATCTATACAAGCGAGGATTACACAATCGAAGCGCATTAATTTATGTCCTAGCAAACAGGGTAAAGACAAACAGGATTTCTCTATCCAAACACTTGCTGTTATTCTTGGTGTGCTTGAGAGTAGAGTTCAAACAGTATAAAGTATCATGTCTCACTTCTCGGCCTGAGATTAGTTATCTTTATTCTTCGAGTCATCTGCTGGAAGAGGGGCCGGCGCATCTGTAGGATAGAAAGTCGGATAAAATGTTGGTAGGTCTGTTGGATAAAAGGATGGCGCTAGTGTTGGAGCTTGAGAATCATTTACAAAGAGGGCTGTGTCACGACGCTCTGGCACTTCTTCTGCCACAACTTCATCACGACGATTACGTCGACGACGACGAGAACGACGACGACGACGACGAGAACGTTTCCTCTTCTTCCTCTTACGGCCCTTCCTGTTGCTCCGGTTCTTACGTTTACTGGTGCCACATGGCTTTGTTGATCCAAAGCAGGTATTAAAAATACATGATGCTGCTCCGTTACCCTTGCAGTTACTCTTGCAAGTTACACAAGCATCTTTTACCAGATCACGACGATTAATAGAACGACGGGGATGATCTTTGTTAGGTTGGAGTTTGTTGTCATCCTTCACCTTATTATCAGTGTACTCGGAGTCAAATAATGCTCCAGTATCTTGTCCAAGGCTCTCATCATCCAAAAGGAAAACCTCTTTCTTGGCCTTGGCGTCTCCCTGTTGTGCTAGTGCTAGGATAGCCAAGGCTGTGAATAATGTTGTAAATACAAGTCCTCTCTTCATCGTAGAGATAGGGTTGATTGGATGGATAATTAGACGATTTGCTTGTGTAGCACTTTTGTATTAATTATGAGAAGAATGAAACGCATTTAACGATTAATCGTGCCCCGGGCAGAAAAAAATGGTAATTACCATTTTAAGGATACCACTAACAAATTTGTTAGAAATAGCACAAAATTGGCCATCGAGCGGATAATATGCATTGCAATAATTGCAATTATAATATCGGCGACCCATATATGACCTTAAATTGCATGTAGAATTCATTTCTGCAATCCGATTGGGCCGTCGCACGATATTAGAGATGGTAGGATACAACTATAAGGCAAATTTGGGTATCTTTTGACCAGTAAATAGGCAATAACACAATAAACATTGCAATTATAGTAAACTATACAGTTTATTTATTGTTCTTATGTATACTAATAGTAATGGTTACGTCGGCATTGCAATAATATATTATATACTATAGATTTTAAAAATGAAGAGTCATCCCTGATTTTACTAACAAACTACGTAGAAAAATCAAGAGTTACCATTTTTTTCCAGTTACCATTTTTTTCTACCCGGTCTCTAGAACGTGTGTTGCCATCCTCTTTCTTATATTTCCACCGCCAATCTTCTTCCTAATATGTGTGTTGTCACCATCTTTCTTACATTTCCACTGCCAAGCTTCTCTCCTTCAATTGCAACAACTTCAACTCAAGGCAACGAGGTCGATCAAATCCTCATAATTCATCATTTAATATTAAACAACACAAATAAACTGACACTCTACGATATGAAGTTATTATCTCTCGTCCTTGCTACAATACTAACGGCCTCTTCTGCCGAAACCAACCTCCGTGGTGAACGTATCCTAGATGAGTGTATAGCCAATTGTAAGAGCGATCCATTTTGCAAAGCACACTGCGATATCGATGGGGATGATACTAACATTGATGGGGATGATACCAACGATGGACCTGAACCACGAACTGCTGCAGAAATCTCTTCTCTAACATCCTCGGTCAAAACTGTCTTCAGTCTCGAGGATATTAATGGCATCCTCCCACATAGATATCCTTTCTTATTTGTTGACAAAGTAGTTGAATATGAAATGGGTAAAAAAGCTGTTGGTATAAAGCAGGTGACACTAAATGAGCCTCACTTCACTGGTCACTTTCCCGATCGACCAATTATGCCGGGTGTTTTACAAGTTGAGGCATTGGCACAATTGGCAGGTATTGTATGTTTGCAAATGGAAGGAGCCGAGCCTGGTGCTGTATTCTTCTTTGCAGGCGTCGATGGAGTCAAGTGGAAGAAACCCGTGGTTCCGGGTGATACTCTCGTGATGGAACTTGAGATAAAGAAGTGGAACAAACGTTTTGGTATCGCCACAGCTACAGGTAGGGCGTATGTTGACGGCGAGATGGCCGTTGAGTTAGATGAAATGAAGTTTGCCCTTGCCAAATAAGTAGGAGAATAATGGATTCGTGTGTATGATTGTTAGGGTAGTTTAGAATCTCTTAATTAGATCAATATGTTGCCAATACTACTGATGATGGAAATATATGATATAATTCATGATACAATAAAGTATCCATTACCATGATATATCTTCATATCCGTATATCTATCTACTTATCTTACTCTCTTAATGGCGATCGGCAGTAGTACATTCAATGCCAAATTATTATCTAAACTCAATATAGGTATAGCAAATGGTATCAGTGGATTCTTTTGCTCAAATTCCATTGTCAAATCAACTACTACACTATCATCTTTATCTTGTTGTATATTGAATATCATTTTGCATTCATAAGCCAAGTTTGGTACGCCATTTTTCGAGTAGAATTCTAAATAACCATCTCTAGATTCAACACACTTCCATATCACAGAGAGTGGTAACAGCGGTGGTAAGCCGAACACTTCCTCGACATAATCACCAACTTGTAATGGTACATTTACTCTATTATCCTTTGTTGATGGACATTTGACAGAATGAGAGGAGAGAACAATATTTGGCCAATTTGTTGGTGTTGCTAAGAAATCTTGCAACTCTTTTGTATTAATGTTTGATATTGTTGATGACGATGTTAACTGAAATGAATTGATATATTGTAGGGTAAGTAGCAGTAATATGATTGTATATGATTGTATATGATGATGATGCCATTGTGCTGTCTGCTTCCGCCAACCAATTATTGCAAGAGTTGTTCGCAAGTTGAATGAATAGTCAATTTTATGAGAGTAGAAGTAATAAATGACGTGGTATCCTCTTTATTCCAATGACGAGTGGATGACGATGAACAAAACAATATAATAGGTAGAACATAATATAATATAGTATAGCAATAACCATGGCATACACGACATCTCTAATCATATCTCTCCTTGTGGCATTTGCTTCGACCACAAGTATCTCAGGAAAGTCCGCGTTTGTACTGTTTTGTCTTATGTGCTCATCTGTAGTTTGATACTTCCTTTGAACTTAGTTTGCCTTTATTTGATTGCCTTTGCAAACCACATGTACTAACGTATGTTTATTCACTCTCTTCTAGCATTTGGATCCTTCGGCGGTAAGAAGTCTACATCAACTAAGCTCCCCTTACCAACATTTGACGATGCAACACAACGATATGTTAAAAATCCATTAGATGACGGTAAATATCCCTACGATGCCGTTGGATCAGCATTACGACATGGTCCGTCACCATTCTTAACACGTATATTCAACGCCGACGAGTATGAACAGGGCATCTTAAAGTATATGGGCACTGCCAAGGTATCACGTGCCGAAGCAACAGGTAATGTCGATGCCAAGTTAAACAATGTATTAGATTGGCAATATCAAAAAATGGAAGAAAAGAAGGGAAAGCCTAAAGTTGATTACACAAAGTTAGATCCAAAGCAGGCTGCCTTGACTGTTGTTTGGGCATTGGGTATCACGCCATTAACTTTGTATGTAATTTCGAGTACTGTCTCGCAATTTAACAATGAACCAGGACCTTGTGTTAGTAAAGCGTTTGAGGGATTGGGCATTTGCAGTTAAAGAAGATGTCAAGTAGTGTTTGCTATGAGTTAGATGACAAAATGTTATGTGGGCATTAAATGATGGGATAATACTTGAACATATCATGTGCACAACATCTATCGGCATCACTTAATGTTAAAACTAAGAGACACTAAATCTACATTACAAATATCAAGTAATCCTCGAGATGGGTATGTTTGTTAAAGAATAAGCATAAAACTTGTAGCTAGCTTAGCAAGGTAGTTCATATCTTCTTGTTCCCTATCTCTGTCTTCATCTAGCTCTCTTTTAACGAATTACCCTCCTTCATCTTCTCCTTCCCATTAATCTTCCTCAACACTTTTAATATAATCTTGACACCCCAATAGCCATTCAATCCGTTAAATATTATACCAAATAATAACCAAAAGTATTTAAAATTGGGAGGGAGACAGGATATTGCTGCCGCATCTACCTCATCAAAGAATAAAGTTTTGATAATACCCCACCATAGATAAGGACATATCATTAATCGATAAAAGAAGAATGTCAATACAAACAATCCCATGTTAGCAGCCACACTCTTCTCTGATAGATATGTTGATTTCATAAATACTAAATGTACCGTACTTATTTCCATTAATAGAAATGGCAATACAATCTCGGGAATATCGTTCTCACAAAAGTATGCCATAACGCCAAACGTTGCAATACCATGTAATAAGAAATCTTTTGATAAACTTTTAGTCGTTGCCTCGAAGATATCGAATATGCCATACCCCATTGTTATTGCTGGAGTAATACGATGTAATACTGTTAATGGCCCATCACATAGACTGCTTGATGGCGAATAATAGTATGAAGTCCAGACACATAATAAGCTTAAATAACCAGATATGATTGCATGTATTAATGAATACCAACGTATGCCACCCTTTTCATGTAATGTTATTAAAAGTATGCCTAAGATGACAGCTGTTATAATTGCAATTTGTCGTGATGTGTAGTCGGCTAATCCGAGAGTGTCGTCAATCCATTGAATAGTGTCCAACATCTTTTATTAAACTTTGTGTATGCGTATATATGTATATCCATAAGTAGTGGAAGATTAGGTGAGAGAAGGCGGCTACGAGTAGTATTGGCAGCACACAGGACAGAGACACAAAGAGTAGGACCCAATAAGTTTTGGCGATACACTGTGGAAATAAACCTGACATTGACTCTTGACGAAATCACAAGGAGTGGAGTTACCTAGGTTGGGCTGGCTGATTTATAAACTAGACTAAGTTCTTATTCATTATCATCTCTAAAATCCCTCCTTAGCTAATACTCTACTCTTGTTCATCAAATATATAATCATTGCCACTTCCAAACTTCCACGAGTCGAAGCGTCTCCTCCACAAGAACTTCTCCTTTGGATTGTCCATCTTATCCACGAACGGTTTCAGTATTGGCGTAGCCGCAACATGAAGAACATTATATGTAGCAATCATACTCACATGTCCAAGCCATTCAACTAGTGTTGGGATACCGACATGTGCCACAATTTGAGGCATGAACGACGGATCGGCGACAAAGCTTCGGGCTAAACTCCCAACCAATCCATCAATCTTAACAACATCTTGTAGGAAAGGCATTATGGTAGACATACCCATATTATCCATAACATCAAAGTTGGTAGCTAACAATCTATTCACAAACTTTGGATCGACCTTCTGCCCTAATCGAACAGACATTGCTTTTTGAAACATCCATGCCGCCGATAGGTTGGGTGTGTAGGCATTAATCTGTCCTAAGGGAATCAGAAGTTAATTCCACACAATGGTCACAAGAATATCCAAGAAAGAGGGAGGGAGGGGGGTTAGTATTTGTTAGCATTTGCTTGTAAAGTGCAAAACCATATCATATGTACAATTCAACTCAATCCACAGCCACGTGAGTATGCATTCATATCTTGGTTTCACAATCAGAATCCAATGCCCACAAATCAAAGGGTGGTCTGTGACCATTGTGCACAATTAACTTCTGCTTACCTAAATCATTCTTGTGTAGCAAATCATTCTCAAGTGCTTCACTAATAGCATTGGATATACGTTCCAAGTGACGTGTTAATGCACCAAAGCCACCGAAACTTAATGGTGATTGTATTCCCGAGGCATCTCCAACGGCAAGTAACCGACTCCATTGTGGCTTGAGTGGTGAGTCAGTATACGTCGGGAAGTATGCAAATAATACACGCTTAACATCTAAATCTTTCTCAACATCTGTAATGGATGGTTGATAGATTGGTAATTGTTCCCAGTAGTCATTCATGAGTGTTTCTAATGATGGTCGTCCTTCTTCGGCATCCATATAGGTGAACATGTAGGTTGTCTTAACATCACTAGTTCCTGGTTCATTACCATTCCGACCAATCCCTACAGGGAAGGCCTCCCAAAAGTATTGTAATTGTCCATTCTCACCTTTATCTTGTATCTCTGAATTTGTATAGATAATATCACCCAGTAAGTTACTTTTCTTATCATATCCACCTGCACAAGAACCAACAACTGCACATACCCCATCAGGCTTACGTCCATATCGTTGCTGACGACTAATAGGACTAGCATTACCCATACAATCTAATACTAACTTGGTAGTTATTGGTTCAACATCATCACCCATATCTAATGCTGCACCTAACGAGTCTGAGATTACAATACCCTTTAGTGGTGATTGTTCCAATATTGTACCGCCATTGTCTTTGAAACGTTGTGCTACATTATTAATTAAGATGGCGGGAGATATACCTAAATTGAGTACGTTGGGTGTGTAACATTCATATCCTGTCTCTCCATTGTCAAAGTAGGATCCCTCGAGTGGGGTGACTAATATGTTAAGATATATGAATAGAGATATGAGATGATATTATATTGATATACAGAGATATGTTGCATGCCAATGAAATAAACTCACCTTCACTATTCTTAAATCCAGCACGACAACCAGGAAACTCCGTCTTAATCGCTTCATCTACATCACTTTGTGTTAACACTCCCAATTCTATCAACTCTTCTAATTCCTTCATACTTATATTCCATTCTTGTTCACGTCCCATTAATTTACCCGCCTCAGCTACTAACACTTTATGTCCCTTAAGTTGTAATGATAATGCAATGAATATACCGAGCGTTCCTCCGCATAATGTTATATCATAATCTAACTTTTTAGATTGTGATTCACGTAACTTACTCCAAGCCGCAGGATTGCCAATTGCACCATCATCGGTCACAAACTGTACAGGCGGCTCTATACCATTCTGTACCTGTGATAAGTTAGTTATATCATAATCAAATGGTTTAGATGATTTAAGTTTTGACCACATTGTATCAGCTTTGAGGAATGCATCATATGTTGAGAATCCGCCAGCTCCGCTTGCTTGTGTTTCTTTGGATGTTGATTCCATTATACGTTGTGTTAGTGACTTTTCTTCTTTGTTGTTAGTAGTAGGAGATATTGTCGATTCATCTTCTTTGGTTTCTTCTTCTAATACGGTCGTAGTATCATATAGTTTGGTTCCTCCCCGAGGTGTAGACGATAGTTTTAGAGATGGAGAGAATGCATCAACAACTTTATATGTTGATAGAGAGACTAATATTGATACTACGGCAGTTGTTGAGACCCTCATGGCAGGTATAGATAACGAATACAATTAATACTCCAAGGTCGCTAGACACCGACTATTACTCATCAACTCTGTACTACGCCAACACAAACACTTTATACTCTCACTGAGAGAGATGAGTAAGTCGTAAGCATCCTAAGCACAAAGCAAAATGGAATAGATATATTATTTGGCGATAAATATTCCGTACATATATCATGATACAGCCGTACTTGCCCACAAGTAGCCTTAGTACGACAGCAATAATCAGGTGTCACATTGAACAAATTACTTATTGTTCTTGCTCAAGAGAAGTCACTTCGCCGATTTCTTAGTGCATTAGTGCCTCACAGATTCACAAAGACAGCCGTTATTTTCTTCATTTTTTTACTACTCAGCATTGAAAGACAGTGAAGCATGAGAAGTAGTAACACCAAATATCAAGGTACACACAGCATCTCCGGCAGACTCAGCAGAGGACATTACTCAGACTCAGTAGCGTTGTCTTACTCATTATCGTCTCATAAATTCATTTATCCATCCACTCGCACTCTCATTGCAAAATGCAATAAAAACTTATCAAACAAACTAAACTAACGAAACAAACCATGAACAATAATCAATCACACGAATTACCCAATATAGGCTTATCGAATCAACAACTACTATCCTCCCTCAATGCCAACTCCGCTGCCGCCGGCGGCAATGCCACATCAAACAATATGTCGTCCGCCAACACTAATAACTCTCATCCAACAAACCTCTCTTCCAACCTCACTAACAACACTACCAACACAACAAACAATCCCCAAGGTATAATAAACATACCACTCTCTCAACTACCCTCTCCAACATTATGCGCGTCTTGTGATAAATGTCGTCAACGTAAAACGAAGTGTGATGGTAATCGTCCATGTTTGAATTGTATTACTAGATATAGAAAGATGAAGAAATTGGATGCTAGGTACGGTTTTTATATTGTTTTAGTTTTGTGTTTGGGGTGGTATTGTGTTGTGGGGATTGTGTTACAGATGGATTGTTAAGGCGGCGAGGGTGTGATGAGGATTTGTGTTTTTGATATAGAGAGAACACAGTTTTTTTTTGTGCACATGATATATATTCACAATTTTTTGTGCACAGTTTTTGTGTGTGGTGATACCCATACATATATAAGATATGGCCATTTGAGCTTTTGGGATATGGAGTAGATCCGAGGGGTTGCAGTTTTTGTAGCGGGGGATTACTTTCATGCATTGTAAATATCTATATCAAGTTCATCTCACCATTAATCCCCCTTTCTATACCTCTTCTTATAACAATAACAGTGCCAGTCTCGAGGGTATAGACTATTCACAATTCGATTGTATCTACTCCCCCGCTAAACGTCGTGGACCAGTGCCCGGTAAAACATCCAAGGGTTCATCACGTGTCCCATCAAATTATCCATTGGGTATTACCTCCGCCTCACAATACAATGCCTTGCAACAACAACAAATCTCTTCTTCACAATTTGGTGGCGTCATGAATAACAATAATATGACGGGAATATTCAATCCACAGATACAACAACTAACACAGGCAATTAATAATGGTACTTTTACGTCTGATGAATTGAAACAAATGTTGGCATTGCAGCAGCAGTTGTTGATTTCTCAACAGAATAGTATGTTGGCACAACAAAGTAATAATATGGGGACGGTGGGTGGGGCCCAAGGGGTATTATTAAACAATATGTTACAGCAACAACAGAATCAGCAGGGGATGGCATTGGGTGGCGCGGTACCCAATGGGGGATTGAACGGAGTCGGGATGAACAATAACGGAATGGGAAACAACATCAACAATATGACAAATTTACAAAGTATGACAACTAACAATGAAACAACAATACCAGGGCTAATGGACGTTAATGGTAACATTGATATGAATGTATTACAAAGTTTAACAGATCAACAACTTGGTATACAAATGCAACTTCAACAACAACAGCAGCAGCAAATGCCAGATAATAATAACTTAATGTCCATGAATAATAATCAACAGCAGCAGCAGTTTATGATACCGAATAATCAAATGTCAATGAGTCCACAACTTGGTATGACGATGGATCAACAGAGTGGCGGCGGCATAGATCAGAATGGTCCCTCAGCCAAACGTGTACACACAAATGGAGATGTCATATCCACCCCAGATCCTTCCACAATCGACGGTCTCCCTCCGTCAGTAGTTAAACATCTACCATTACTCCAACTTAACAATTCCGACGGCGCGTTACTCCGTTCGTACTATGAACTATCAACGAATGATATATTACACTTACCACGTATACCCACTGATTCCGAATATTGCACCTTGTTAAGTCAAAGTCAAAATAATGGTGGTATACAAACAGTCTACAACATACCAACATACGATCAATCAGCATTATACGCCGCACGATTCTCCGAGGTAGCATTAGGTGCATTAGCTAATAATCAATTATCATTAGGATTAGAATTAAGTAATGCAAGTGTAATGTGTTTACGTAATTGTTGTCACTTGGAGCCAAGTCATGTTAGTTGTATGTATAATGTGGCCCGGGCATACTTGTTACATGGTATCTTTCGTAGTTTTCGTGGTGATATGGTACGATATTTTAAGTATAGGAGGGTTTGTATGACGTTGATACAGCAGATGGATGTAAGTTTTAATGTTTGGATATGTGTCGTGTTGTTGTATTGTTGTATGGAATGAAGTGCTAATCACACTTCTTTGCCCATCCTCTTCCCCACACCACCACAGAATGAACCTCAAGTTGATGCACTCTTGGCTGCCATCTCATTCCATGACGCATGGACATACATGATGCACAATGCCTCCGAGGATGCTCTCCCCGAGATTGACGGTGCTATACCAAAGCTCAATAATAACGACGACAGCAACTGTCCAGCTCGAACTGCCAATGAAGTCGTTATGACCAAGTATGGATGTGATACACATCCACCGTCCGTGGCCGCTGACCCTGACAATCAAATGTGGATGCAAGGTCCGCCTCCCGTCTTCTTAAACAACGAGGCACACTTGATTAGTCGATCGTTGGATGCCTTTGCATGTGCCATACGGTCATGTTGTGATCAGGCCAATACAAGCTTTGAGGGTATGGCCAAGGCGAGTGGTGTTGATATACTTGGTAATGGCAAGGACAATGTCGGTAATGATGCCTCGTCGACCTCGACCGCCATACCCACCACGGTAGCCATACCTACACCAACAACCACGGCTGTCATGGCTAATGAGAATGAGTTATGCAGTCGTAACATCGTCATGTCAGCAAAGACTCTTCTTGATCAACATTGGGCAGTCGCTGGAGATTCAAGTCCCAAGAGGCATGGTTTGAACATGATGGTTCATGCACTTAGTGCATTCCTCGAGAAGGATCCGCCGGATCCTAGTAAGCAAGAGCAATTGTCCTCAAGTAGTGTTGATGGTAGTATTGAGGAGGGAGGTGGTGGAAGTGGTGGCGGCGAGGAAGAGGGCTTTTCAGAGTCACAAATTCAAAACTTAATGGCTGCATGTGATATTATCATTCAGCACCCGCTCTTGTTACATTGTCCAGGACCTATCTATCACATGTCAAGTAATGCAGCCATTATGCTTTGTCATTTACTTAATGGTATACATGCCAAATGTGATGCTGCCACGAAGAACAGAAGTAAGGATGATGGTACAAGTCCTCCTCCACCGGAAGATGATGATGCCGAGATGATGAATGGTATGAGTATGCTCTTTGATCAAGTTCTTGATACCTTCATGTCCATGAGGAAGATTTTGAATCTCCATCGTCAGAATCTTCCACCGAAATTACGTTGTCATGGCATCCCTCGTCCCTCAGGGCTAGGACCGTTTAATAAGAGTTCCAATGAAAGTAGCAAAGAAGATACCCAACAACAAAAGCCTTTCATTGAATTGGGTGATACCCTGATGTGTCTATGTCGAGGATGTCAAGGCTTTGTCCTCATGGGATGCTCACCATGCGTCGCCGCCGAAAGGACAATGAAGACGGCATTAGATCATGCTTTGGATACTAATAATGGTGAGGTAACAGATCCACTCCGTGTGGAGGGAGATATTGGTCCTTTGGAAGACATGGCATTAGATGATGATTACTTGTTGGATATACTTTCAAAGTTTAACAATTGAGCCTGAAGAGTGTAGAGACTACTGTTTGCAATCTTATATATGTTGAACATAAAGTAAATACTAAGTAAACGTTATCTAAATACCCCTATACCTATATGAATGACAACTCTTTAGAACAAACCGTCGTCTAAACCTACCCACTAGTCGTCCTTAATAATGTGCATTCGTATGCTTTGCTTCGTAGATTGGATTTGTTGTTGTACGTTTACCGCATTCCCCTCGTATTCCCCCCAATTATGCCAATATCTAATAACTCCAACACCCACACTACCACCCTAATACGAATATTATCAACACTTGTCTATCTACCACCCTAATCACCACTTGTCTACTACCTCCGTCTAGTAATAACCAATGAATGATGAGTATTATTGTTGTGGTGGTTATACTCTAACAACAATGATAGACTAGTATTACTTTGGGTTGTTATCCGTGGCCGGTGACTGTGTTGGTTGGTATGGTAA
>Ga0214481_100315_pt1 | contig 25726 bp, 16 predicted proteins | sample M1_20Mar14CPVII9_4_FD_165057 | JGI IMG/M metagenome (GOLD analysis project Ga0214481, IMG submission 165057) | Marine eukaryotic communities from Monterey Bay, California, United States - M1_20Mar14CPVII9sort6BwellG10 | ecosystem: Environmental > Aquatic > Marine > Unclassified | place: USA...
CAAGTCAAGTACCGTCGTCGTCGCGAGGGTAAGACTGACTACCGTCAACGTAAGCGTTTGTGCTGCCAAGCAAAGAACAAGTACCAAAGTCCCAAGTACCGTCTTGTTGTACGTTTCACCAACCGTCAGGTTATCTGTCAAATTGCCTACTCACTCATTGATGGTGATCGTATCTTGACAAGTGCTAGCTCTACCGAGTTACCCCGTTATGGACTAAATGTTGGTCTTAAGAACTATGCCGCCGCTTACTGTACTGGATTATTATGTGCCCGTCGTCTCCTTCAGAAGGTTGGATTAGATGATGTTTATGAAGGTAATGACGAGATTGATGGTAATGTTGTTTCTACCCAGGTTGGTAAGACTACCTACTATGTCGATGAGGTCGATGAGGACAAGCGTCCCTTCCGCGCTCTTCTTGATGTTGGATGCAAGACTACTTCTACTGGATGTCGTATCTTCGGTGCATTGAAGGGTGCCGCTGATGGTGGACTTGATATTCCTCACTCCGAGAAGCGTTTCCCCGGATATGACCGTGATTCCAAGGAGTATGATGCTGATATGCACCGCGAACGTATCTTTGGTGGACATGTCGGAGAGTACATGGAATACCTCGAGGAGGAGGATCAGACCAAGTACCAGGAACAGTTTGCTTCATACATCAAGAATGATATCGAGCCTGATGGTCTTGAGGAGTTGTATGAGGGTGTTCATGAGAAGATCCGTGAGGATCCCTCTCCTAGCGAGAAGAAGAGCTTCTCCCCTGACAAGAGCTTCAAGCGTAAGGCTAAGAAGACTATTGAGCAGAGGAAGGCTGATGTTCAAGCTAAGAAGGATGCCAAGATTGCTGAACTCGAGGCCGAGGATGACGAGTAAACAATATGATAAGCATCAATAATGTTTACTAATCAACCTTAAAGTTACTACAGAGTTTCTTTGTTTTTTTAAAGCGCTTCATCACCAGCCAGGTAATTTCTCAGATCAATCCACAACTACACTATATAATCTATGCAATATTGAATCAACCCGCACCGACACAACCGCTTGATTCTAGCAGTGTATGTCAAAAATCTTATCAGAAATATTCAAACTTCTTTTGCAACTTAACCTTTCAGCCTTTTCAAGTTGCAAGTGCTTTATTCTTCTTCTGCAATAACATGATGGAGCGAGAATTTACCAAAAGGTCTAGGCTTACCAAATGGTCCGACACATTCATTCAATGGTAATATATATGAATCACCTTTCCCATCTATATTGTTGTTATTGTCGTTATTGTTTGGTGCTATTATCCCTGCGAGAAGAAACTCAGATATCTTCTCTACTCTTCCATCACAGGTGCCATCTTTACTCTTATAAAATGTTCTTTTTAATTGATTATTCAGCATTAATTCATCTAATATATCAACATCACCCCATGATACATCATTTGGGTATAAACTTTGGGGATTGTAGCATTTGTTAAGTGGTGTGGTATATTGTTTGCAATCACCCAATGAATTCTCATTAGTTGCTTCTTTTGTGCAGTATTTGCATAAGAGCATATCAATCTCCTGTGTTGTTTGTTGTGGATTAGTAGTAGTGTCTACATCGGATACATATGAGGCTGTACCGCCGCCGCTTAGAAGGGCTAGGGTTAGGACGTAGTAGTAGGGCTTCACCATCTCTTAGTTCTTAGAAAGTAGTAATAGTAGGCTTCACCATTTTACTACATTTGCAAACTGCAAATCTTAAACCTTAAACTCAAATTATTATGAGAGTGTAACCTAGCAATATGATATCGAAAGAACAATACTACTACCTATTAAACAGATGATGTATTGATCTTCTGTCTTCTATGTAAAAGTGCTAATAAGTGCTTTAAAATACTATCATTTGAACTGTTTGTAGTAACTAATCCATGAAAGCGATATTATACACTTCTATAATAGCGGCGGCCGCATCGGCATTCCAACTGCATCATCAGACTCAAGTTTCATTGCAGAAGAAGATCACCAGCAAAACATTTTTTCATCTAAGAGATAATGACGATGAAGAAGATAGTACACCTTCATATGAATTAGGAAGAAGAAAGATACTTGCATTAGCTTCGTTACCATTTATCCTAAATACACACGATGCATCGGCATACGTAGATTCCAGATTATGTGCAGATACTGCCGAGGAAAGCCGTATTAAAATATTCGAACAAGTTGCTCCATCAGTTGTTTATATTGATACATTTACCGAGAAACGAGGTATGTTATGTTCTCATGTTTATCATAATTTGCAAACAGCCAATATCTTTGCTCAATCGTCATGTGCTTATCATAATTTGCAAACATGCTCACATCTGATGCTCAATCTTTTTGCATTGTATACAATCAAAAGATGTCTTTTCAACAGATGTCATGGATGTACCGGTTGGTAGTGGTTCGGGATTTATATGGGATACTGATGGGCATATTGTGACTAACTTTCACGTCATACAGTCGGCCCAAAGTGCAAATGTTGCTATACTAACTCCGGGAACAAGCAGTACATCAACAATTAAACCACAATACTCATCAGTAAAGCCAGGAGCCATTGGATCTGATGGATCATCTGTACTTACTAATTACAAAAGAACTGTTTACAAAGCAAAAGTAGTTGGGATTGATCCAACAAAAGATATCGCAGTACTAAAAGTTGATAATGTCCCTATTATAGATTTGAAACCAATATCAGTAACAACTTCTACAGGTTTGAGAGTCGGTCAGGGAAGTTTGGCAATTGGCAATCCTTTTGGACTTGATCATACACTAACAACAGGGATAATATCTGGGATTGGTCGAGAGGTGAAGTCACCAATAGGACGACCGATCAGTAATGTCATTCAGACCGATGCTGCCATTAATCCAGGAAAGTCCGAGTTAGTATTGTTTTATCATATGAAATCAAGCGTCTAATAAGAAGTATCGGTGATCTAGTTACTTCTGTTGAACTTTTTTGTCTTTATTTGATTGCTTTTGCAAACCACATGTACTAACAGAAGTCACAATCATCTCTATCCGTCTTCGCACTGCAAATGGCATATTAGGAAATTCTGGTGGGCCTCTACTAAACTCACAGGGCAAGCTAATTGGCATGGCGACAGCAATATATTCACCTAGCGGTGCGAGCGCCGGTGTTGGATTTGCCATACCATCAGATACAGTCAAGTTTATTGTCGAAACATTGATTGAAAACGGTCAAGTTGTACGCCCATTGTTGGGCATTACAATGCTAGATTCCAATCAGGCACGACAGGCGCTCGGAATAACCAAAGGTATTTTAATTTTAGATGTGAAACCAGGAACACCGGCGGCAAGGAGTGGACTAAAAGGATTGAAGCGCTCTTCTAATGGTATGTTGGAGATGGGAGACATCATAACTCAGGTAGAAAGCACAACTATTGAAAAGGAAGGAGATATATTTAAAGCAATCGAGCCATTCAAGCCAGGTGATGTAATCAAGGTCAAAATCAATAGGCCTCAGTTTATAGATGTCGAAGGTACTGCACAAGTCCTACTCAAGGAGAAAGTATTTGAGATTGAATTGGTCGCTTCCGATGATTCAGCTCTAATAAAGACGAAATAGCTGATTAAAAGTGTACTTAGATTAAGATGGACACATTTCCTCATTTGATTGCATGCTACAAGCCGCCGTGAGTGAATGTGAATGTGCTATTACTATTTCTTGTCAACATATCTCACTCGTTCGTCGCATTTCCACAAAACACTTTACTTTTGCCTCTTTCCTCTCCTTCCCTGCCGCCTTTGTAGCAACTCCTCTTCCTTCCTGGCTCTTTCCGTCAACTCTTTTGGTGTGGGAATCTGCATTAATTGATCATATGCGATACCCCCAACCGCGAATGTCTTAACACCCCAGAGAATTGGACTTTGATTGCGTGATGGAGCCTCCATTGCTGAAAAGACGGCAAGTACTGCATTGATTAGATAAATAGTTGCAAGACCACCCTGTAAACTACCCCTCAGTGGATCAGGTAAGTTCGTTAACGGAAAACCTGGATATTCCACAAATGCACATAAAATTACACTAAGTGCACCAAACGTATGTCCAACTTGCAACGGACCGCTACCAATTCCTAAAAAGCTAGTCTTCTTCTGTACTTTTTTTCCTGACTTATTCGTAGTTTCATCACTACTCTCGCCCACACCTGGTTCCACATCACCCAATAATGCCGATATAACATCAATCTTACCCTCATCTTCAAAGTATGAATCATCCTCATCAGCTAATGGGTCCATTTCTAATAACTTTGTATATGCCTTAATATCAGAACGTTTGATCTTCTTCTTTGTAGGGATGGCGCTTGAGGCCTTACCTTGCTTTTCAGAATCTTCCAACTGTTTCTCACGCTTACGTTGTAAGAATTCACGTGAATCGAATAAATCTTCTAACTCTGTATCAATACCTTCCTCTTCTCGTGTTACTGAAAATCCAGCTCGTTGTGCCGCTGCGGATATACGGTCATCTTCTTCTAATTTTTGTGGCGTAAAGGTTGTTAAGTCCTCTTCATCAAACATCATTTGCTCTTGTGCAAGTAGTTCTTGCGCAAATGCCTTAGCAGATTGATTCTTCGTTTCTATTTCAGTATCAATTGTTGATGAAGTTGGTGGTTTGACCACATCTTGTGTTGCAGTAGCTGGTGTTGCTGTAGTAGTACTTGTAGCATCTACCTTTTTGCGCTTACGGCGTTTCCTTTTGCTACCCCCTCCACCACTATTACTGGCCATTTCTAATACTGTTACATCACGCTGTATTATATTGGACGTACTTGAAGAAGGCAATACTCTTTGTCTCGATACATTATTATGAGGTAGTTGAAATGCAGACGAGGTCAATATACTAGCCGCTAAGATTACAGCACATTGTCTAGCTATGTATGAGCTTTGTATCTTCATATTGTCTATATTATATTATTCTCTAAATAATATGTTGTCAAACACCAAATCCGAAATCCAAACAAAACTCTTCAACAAACATCGGTATCCTTCATTTATTTCTAACTCCGGATAATAATGTGTGATGTACCGTATGTTTGGAATGTTATGCAAAAATATTTTTTCAGGTGAAGTTTCCATAGCCGACCCATACATCGATGGAAAGCTTATGTAAAGGGCTATCCATTGATGCATCATATAGTGCCATAACATATTTGGTGCTTGAGTTATGCTGATTCCAATGTTGAGCTGATTTTCCATATTCGACTGCGAAGGAAGGTATCCATATAAAATTATAGTCTTGACTACCTTTCGCACTCAAAAATAGGCCACGAGTTCGATCCTCCATGGGTGCTTTTCAGACCTACTCTCGAATTGGAGGAATTTATTTATCAATGAAGATATGTACTAAGTCCTTCGTTTTTTTTACGCAACATAGTTGAGAAACTGAACTGTATTGCGTAAAAAGAACGAAGTTCTAACTCGATATATTGACTTCAAAATAAATTCCTCCGTTTTTATTTTTGCATTTCTTTCCAAACATACGGTATTCAAATGTCGATAGGTATCGATATAACAAACCGTATACCGTCCGCCAATGTTTTAGTTCATATTTTAACGCTGTATCATAGTCTGGAGGTATCAGACTTCATAGTGAGAGAATTAATTCGAATTTTCTAGCGCAGCAAAATTTCATACATTATCATACTTACTCCTACACCTAATATAACCCAACAGCAACGAGATGAGGACACATTTAATAGTATTATCATGTATCACTGCCACTGTGAGTTCAGAGAGGATACCCACAACGTTTGTGCTTCCACCACGACATCAAAATAACCATCACTACCTGTCATCATCTTCTAGAAGTGATGCATGGAATGAGGTACTTCAAAACGCCGTAGTTGGTGCGATAGATAAACGTCAAGTTATACAAAAGGATAGAATAGATAAGCAGAAACAGCAGCTGAAAGATGAAGATAATTCTAACAGAAGCAGAAGCAACAATCACATCCAATTTGTATCTCCATTATTAGAAGATGGATACCCACCCGCTGTATTGGAATATGAACAACAATTGCTCAAGAACAAACCTATACTGCTATATCTACCTGGTTTTGATGGCACTGTTCTCGCACCGTTTTTGCAGTTTCCATCATTATCAGAATGCTTTGATGTAAGAGCACTCAAGATTGATATGGATGATAGATCTACATTTGAAGAATTGAAAGAAGCAGTCCTTGATTACTTGATGAAGGAATACAGAGGCGATGACGATGACATACAACAAACGATATATCTGTTGGGCGAGTCCTTTGGAGGTATCCTTTCCACTGAAGTTGCTCTCGAGCTGAGTAACAAAGAGCACATTGAGTTGGGAGGTTTGATACTTGTTAACCCTGCCACTTCTTATCTACGCTCAAGTCTATATGAACTTGGCCCACCAATTGCAAATGCAAACCCAATACTATCAAATGTTCAATATGTCTATTCATTGATGACGAAGCTAGTGCCATTGTTTCTTGATGAAGGCCGAGCTATACAACAACTAATTACTATACTTACATCAAAAGGACTGCCTTCAGTCGTCAACAATCCACAGAGAGAGGCTTACATGGGTAGAGTGGCATTTGATCTAGCAAACAGACTAAAGTTCATGCCGAAGGAAACACTTAAATGGAGATTAGAGGAATGGCTAGAGTGGGGGAACGGAATCTTTGAGGATAGATTTGAAACTCTTCAAATAGTACGAGTTTCAACAGACAATTCTCCTCCAGGAGATGTTGATACATATAACTTGTTGAAAGTATCACAAGAACTACGAACATTGATTGTAGTTGGAGAGTTAGATTTGACATTACCAAGTATAGAAGAAGCAAATAGATTATCATCCGAGATATTCAGGAGAGCAACTGTTCACAAAGTACGAGGCGCAGGTCATGCTTCGACTTGTGGAGGATCATTAAACTTGATAGAACTCCTACGAGATGTATTTCCAGAAATTGACACATCGAATGAGAGTTGTATTGCAAATTATAAAGCAGAGTCGCTAGAAGAATTGAATGGTCTTGAACCGAGATATGATGGTGCATCAATTGGTTTAAATCCTCTGCTATATTGGTCGAAAGACTACTATCGAGAGTGGAGAGGATAAGACTTGGTATATAATCTCATAAGAATTCATACACATACATAGAAAGCAATGTTTATCTACAATCAATAGAACTTTTTGACTCGACTATACTATAATATGACTTTTAGCATATCATCATTTAACGATTCTCAGCCCTACAAAACTTCTTCCTTTAAAATAAACTAACAAATAATCTTCAAAGATAGATCGATACTCTCCTAAACAACAATAAGGCTTGACACAGCAGATACTAACCCCAGCACAAGAATACCAATACTACCATTCATCATCATAACAACCGAACCACCACTTGTTGGAGTACTCGTTGGACTAGCAGACATGGTCGGTCTAGCACTAACTGTTGGACTCATGGTTGGATTAGGTGTTTCGGCATTTAACTTACATGAATTTGGTGTACGTTCCATATGTAATACAGATAATCTTTCAAATGTTCTTCCTGAACATCCTGCAGCTGCATCATCCACAAATTCGACGGTGTAACCTGTGAGGTAATACCCCTCATTAGTATATTGATATGTACTACTTAATCCATATGGTTGTGTGATGTTATATGCCTGTGGACCGACGGTAGTGTTCTCCGGACCCCAATGATATGTAATTGTTGCATTATATGTATCATAATCTTTATTACTTTCTGTTTCATTAACATAGAAGAAGATATTGGATGTTGCAGTATAGTTTATAGCATCACATTTTGCATCATATGCAATATTACATGTTGCTTGTGTAATAGTTGGTAAAGTAGTGAAGATCAGGAGAGTGATACCGATGAGTATGCTATGTAGTGGTAATGTAAAGAAGTTCATCATTGAAAAGTTGTTATACTTAATAGAATGTCGGGAATATTAAGAGGCCGCTTATGACAGTGTGATAATTGATGATTTAAAAAGATATCTAGAGAGGGTAGATGTCTAAAGATTTGTGTCGAAGTTGAAAAGATACGCTAGGGTATCTTCAGCTGTGGATATATGAAAATGCCGTCTTGGTTAATATAAGTCGAAGATATGATAGGTATATGAAACCAATTGTTGAATATAATAAAGGCCGCTATTACTACATATTATATCCAATAAAGAGTAAAGAGTGATGACATGGGGCAGTTTAGGCAGATGATATTAAAATAAGATATGTATCTTCTTGCAATGAAAAGACTTTTTTCTCCGTTGTTATTGTTGTTTGTTGGTGAGTTTAATACCTACCTATTATACTATCAATTCAGCGAGAGGATTTATCAGAAGAGCAAGTAATTATACAGTCAGGTGATTTGCTGTTATTTGGCTCTATTTAACTCTGTCGATATAGGCAGGGTCCTTATCATTTACACCACAAAGTTATCTCTTTAAAAAATAACTTTGACTTTGGCAACAGTAACTATCAAACAGCCTCGGAGCTATCCTTCAATACACTATGGTATACAATCTCTTACTACTTGCAGTAGTATTATCTTCAGTGACATCTGAAACCTTAAGACAAACATCTCAATATGAAAAGGAAGAACAATATGAAATCTTACCATCCTCAGCAATATTAGATAGATTGCAAAAGTTAGTTGCTAATTATCCAAACTTTGCTACATTAACTACTACTCAAGAATGGTTTGGTTTACCTCGTGCTGGTAAGTTGATATAGATGATATATGGTTTTAGTGTGAAGTATGGTTTTATTGGCTGGTTGGAATTTTTCATATCTCATGCACTTATTTATACCTCGTGCTCATTCTTTCTGTAAACTTTAACTTTACACAACGGTATGGTATACAAACAAACTATAGGAAGTAAATCTGATTGCAAATTCGATGCAAATTACAAAGTTTCTGGACCAGGATGTAATAACTATGTGCTAATAATTCAAGATAAGCATGCCTATCCAGATGATATAGATGTACAACAATTACTAGACCCAACTTCAAACACAAACGATGATTACTTTTATGTACAAGAGGCAATCTTTAATGATGGTGAACATGGAATTAACAGTGGATGGAAGTACATACCCGATGTATTCCTATCAGGATCAGTACATGGTAATGAACGAGTCGGACCTTCATCATTATTAGAAATGAGTGAATTATTAGTTGAAAGTGCATACTGTGAAAGTTTACCTCGTATGCACTACAAACCAAAAGATGAGAACGATGCAGAGGGAAATAAACGATGGGAACAGGAAATTATGTCTGCTAAAGCATGTCGTGAAGATTTACAAAATAATAAAGGTGTACCATCAGAATATCGGCAATGGTTGGCAAGGTTAGTTTCTACACGACGGACTGTTGTCATTCCTACGGCTAACGCATTAGGATATTCACGAAATGAACGTGCTGAAGATTCTATTGATCCTAATCGTGATTTTCCATTTGATATTGAACAAACAAAAACAGATACGTGTATGCAAACTATTGCAGGACGAAGTATAAATGAATTGTTCCGAAGTCATCTCTTCCCCATCGGCTTGACATTTCATGGAGGTATGGAAGTGATTGGTTATGAATGGGGAGCACCCACATACTTGAATAAAGATGCACCTGGGGAAGTTGCACAACGTACAATAGCCAGTGCCTATTCCCGATATGCCAATGGGTTTAAAGGACATACTCCATACGATTTTGGTACAATGAATGATAAAGTGTATTATGTCAGAGGTGGGATGGAAGATTGGGCATTTGCAGGAAGTTGGGATCCTGATCGGGTAGTAACATGTACTCCAAAAACATACAATGGATATCCACCCGAAAAGACACAGTATAATAACTCAACACTACGAGCGTTCAATATGTTAATTGAAACAAGCGATCCAAAGGAACCTAAAAGAGCAGAGTTGGGAAAACGAACCCAGCCTTTGATAAGTAGTAATGGTGCTGAAAATGGACATGTCGCTCGGAATATAAGATTAGCATTATTGGCCGTGGATGTAGTTGAACCATATGTAACTATACGGGGAGTTGAAGGTGTAGAGCTTGATGATGATGTCGTGCCTGGTGTCAACATGAGGAAATACAACGAAGCTTCTTATTTTGAGAATAACAAGATGATTTGGGTTCCACCTCAAGGTTCTCCGTCTTCAAGCCCTATTACGATATCATGGACTGTAGGAGGAGCCTTCAACATTGACTCTACTCAGTTAGTCTTTGGATTGTGGGATACATTGCCAGATAATCTTGCCAGTATCGAGGATGGGACATATCCGTCAACTGAAACTCTGACTTTGATCAATTCAAATGTATTCACTGCAACCGCATCTACCCAAGGAAGATCAAGATGGCACGAAGAAGGTCCATATCCAACTACTACAAATGAAGATGTACACCCTACTTTCACAGCCAATATTGACTTGTCAAGTTATCCTCCTGGATCGAAGGTTGCAGTCTTTGCCAAGGCCAAGGTTGATCAAGATTGGCTCCAACCTTCTGCTAATGTAAGCCCGAAGGATCTTGGACCTGTGAGTCATATCGTTAATGCAAGGCAGAATCCATCCTACTATGCAACGAACGCTGGAAAGGTTATTCGTGGCCGTGTGGACGATTGGTGGTACTCGGATCCTATATCCATTGTTGTAGGAGGTGTTAACTCTGATCAGCAGACAGAAGATGAAGTATTACAAGAAGCAATAGCGAACAATGCCCCAAGAAGTGTTGATGGAGATCATATCAAGGCAGTTCATATTAATGCACGATTAGAATATCTCACAGGTGCAATGAAATCGGCATCAAACACAAAGACTAATGAGTTTGAGGATACCGGGCGTACTCTTCCATTAGATGATACTACCAAACCAACCAATTCAACAACATCAATGTCATGGATGCTTGGTACATTATGTATTGCAATTATACTTGTTGTCTTACTTGTTGCAGTTGTTAGAAGACAACGACGACGTCGAAGAAGAGATCTTATGGAAAGAATAGCACAAGAAGAAGATAGTTTCACAGTATCATCATCCTACCGAGATGAGTATGTCGACGAAACGGAAGATAGTGAGGTTGAGTTGAGCTAATGTTCAAAAAGAGACATTTATGATTACAATCTACCTATATCAGTAGAAATACAATTCACTTGGCAACACAGCCGATTTATAAGTACACTCTGCTCTATTTTCACAAGATAGTAGCAATGTGTTAATTCCCATCGAAGCGATCCTACAAGAAGATCATTCTTGATTCAAACGACATAACGTAGGCGGTCCATAGATGGTTTAGACGTTGGAGAAGGAGTGGGCTTCTTTGTCTTATCATCACTTGAACTTGATGATGATGATGAACTTGAACTGCTACCACTAGCACTGCTAAATCTACTAAATGGCCCACAATTGGTATCGCACTTACAATAAATGTCCATGGCGAGATCATACTCATCCAACGGACAGCCGATACCGTTGCAAATACCAGAAACGGTCCCATCATTGATAAAATTGTCGGTTCCTGGGCACAATGCTTCTCCACTACCCATCTCAGTGAGGTATTCATTTAAGAGTTCCTCATCTCCGCAACTACCATTTACGAAAATACGACAACGATCTAGTAATCCTTGAGAAAAGACGTGGAATGCTTCAATGTCACTATCTCCATCCCCTGAAGATGAAGATCTAGTGCTGCCACTCGTACTACTTCCGCTACTACCAGTACTGCTACTGCCAGTACTGCTGTCCTTCTTTAGTTGGCGGCGCTTCTAAATACCGAGTAGAAACTGTGAGAGAAGTAATTCAATTATACAAGTTGCACATAAGATGTGATTCAATTAGATACTCACTGTTAGATCTGTTTTAGTCTCTTGACCTCTGAGCATAGATGCCGCTATACAAAAGTATATGATTTGATATGTCAGTTTGTGTAATTGAGTTAAGAGGAACACATAGACATATCACATGCAGCATTGTCGACACACAGGCACACTCACAAGCATTTGAGAGACCAACGAGGAGTAGAATTGCAATGTTGAGGTTCATATTAGTTTAGATGTAAGTGGAGATGTATTGGCTATTCTGTTGACGTATTGGCGCTTGATATCAATATAATGAGAATACTAATCGGCGAGGTAAAGATATGTTGACCTCTCAATCCCAGCCTGAGCAATCTGGGCCGAAGCCTGGTGTCAAGGGTGTTCTCAAATACAAGTCGTATGCAATCTTATAAGCCAATTTATATCAAATTGACCATCAATTTCTCATTGTAACAAGCCAAGGTGTCAATTTTCCTAGTCATCGGATTTCCCTTGAGGCTTGTAATGTATGCAGTGTTCTTCTCGAGATGATAGAAAGAATCAGATTACTGTGATGCAGTATTGTGGCAAGATCAATCAAAGATCTACTTCACCGGCCTGCTTTTGAACTATTGGGTAGTAGAGGGCCGGCTGACTATTCTGCATAGCTTTTTTTCATTCATGAGCAGTAAGATACCACAGACGGCAATATACTCTAAATTTCTCAAGGTCTACAAGAGATGGATGTATAAGTATTTCCTACACCCCAAGATTGATACATACATTTCATTACTTATTGTTTGCATTATTTCATAAGCTACATCCCTGACAATAATCTGCAACTGGATTGCATATAAGTACATACTGTGTTCAGGAGGTATCTTTGTAGGATACCTGGCATGATGTTCGTTGATGACATAAAGAAATCAAAGTCTATCTATGTTGTAAGGATGAATCACACTTAATGGGAAGGGTTATGGCATGAGAGTGGCAATACTCATTATCACCCTTCTTTACTATGCATTGGTAATAAATGCGTTTACACCGGCTGCAGGTAAACGACGACGTATACAATATCATAACTCACAAATTATTGCTAAATCAACTTCTTCTTGTGATGACGATACATTAGAAGATGTGATGATCATATTTAGATCTCCTTCCCATCATACATATGGGTTCATTCAATCAAACAATGATAATAAATATGATTTACCAATGGTTGAATTAAGAAACTTGATAAACGACGACCAAGACATTCAATTCATACCCACCAACAACGACAGGCAATCTACATCTACACAAGGATCTAAACTATTATCTCGAAATCAATCGAAGAAAAAGAAAAAGGATGTATATAAGCATAACATACCATTAATGTATTGGGTAAAGAATTCAACTGGAAGTACTATTGATCATACCATTATTACAAAAGCCACATCACATAGTATATTAACACACGCATCTTTTGCCATCAGCAACTTTTACAACGTTTCGGATGAAGTGTGGAAGGATGCGGTATCATCATCAACTGCTATTATAGATGATATAGATATCATAGACATGCAAAATCCAAACATGAGTAATCATGATAGGATAGAATTGATACAACGAATTGCTTGTCTCATTGAATGCAATCAGTTGCAATGTATTGATGATGTATACAAACAAGAAGGGCGACAACCAATAATCATACACGACATCATACATCAAGAACAAAATAATGAGCATATACATCAACTCTACTTTGGTTATCGATTATCAATAGGAAAAGCTGGTACAACTGGAGCTCCAAACAGAACTCTACGGAGAACCACTAGAGGAATACTGAAGAAATATGCGCTAAAGAATAGATCAGTGAGCGACAAAGTTGCTTATGACACAAGTACGGCTATGGAACCAGAGATAGGTTTCTTAATGATTAACTTAGCACTGGCAGGAAGAGATACAACAAGCTCTTCATTGAGAGTTCTTGATCCATGTTGTGGTAGTGGTAGGTTATTGCTATATGCAGCTGCAAGTGGTGTATCGAAATTGGTCGGCGTTGACTATAATCAAAATGTATACAGAGATGCAGAGTCAGAGTTTGAAAGATATAACTTCACTCCTCCAAAATTCATAAAAGGTAATGTTCAATCTCCCCTGTCGACTGAGGTACTTTGCACTCCAAATTCTTTCGACGCAATAGTGTGTGATCCGCCCTATGGTATTGGAGCTCCTGTCAAAAATGGCGATAATGACAAAGGAGGGGAAGAATCTACTAACAAAGAAACTGAATCAAGAGATATCATATCTTCGATTATTTCAACTGCAAATAATGTTCTTGTCAAAGGAGGTAGACTTGTTTTTCTTCTACCGGTTCAAGGAGATAGTATGTCGATACCATTGGAAAAGTTACTAGAATCTGATTTGGAAAAGAATAACCTTAGCTTGCGAAAGAGCTCAAGCAGGCTTCAAAGATTCTCTCCAACATTTGCAAGATGGTTAGTGTGCATGGAAAAGTGCTAACATTAAGTGAAGAGTAGCAAATCTATGCAGAACATCCGCCGTCAATATCTTTTTTGCTCCTGTCATTGTGTTTTCCTGGTCTCTTTGGCAAAACAACAGGCTCTTCTTCGAGCCATTCTTTCAATACACTAATTGCTCGTTTTAGCTGTGTATCTTCTCCATTATATGCATCAGCTGGATTATTGTCAACTTCAATATCCGGCGTCACACCCATTTGTTCTATACCCAAACCCCAACCAAGATTGTCATTATATGTACCAACCTCAGGGGCTGAAGAAATCCCGCCATCAACCAATTTATTATCAGAGCTAAGCCAGATTCCTCCTCCCCAAGTCCTTGTTCCTACTAGCTTTCCCAAGCCGAGTTCAGACACTCCTCGTGCAAACCCTTCGCCATCACTACTTGTATGCTCATTTGTAAGCACCACAAGATGACCTCGAAAAGCAAACTGTTCATCCCAGCCCAATCCTCCATTAGTAATGTTGGTCGACCGAGACTCCCAATACATCCATGCCTTCTTTTGCAATGTGTCCAGTAGCCACGAATCTATATTACCACCTCGGTTGTTCCTGACATCTATGATCAGAGCATCCTTGTCGAAATCAGGATAGAAACCTCTAACGAAGCTATCCATTGCAGAGGCACCAGACATGGATCGGAGGTGAGCGTATCCACATGTAAATCCTGCCTCTTTTGCTAAAGACTTGACGAGACTTCGTGAGGACCATTCCCACGATGTGTAAGCCAGGTCTTCACACTCATCAGATGTAATGGGCACCACAATCAACGGCTCTGGAACGATACCGACTTGATCTTCGTCAATACTTGCATCCTTTAGAAGTCTTCTTAGTTGTTTCAACTTGGACGTAGAGTTGATTCTCAACACATCGAGTCTTATACTTTCTCCAGCGGTATTTCTCAACAACATATGAATATCGGGCACATCCAGTACACTCTCGCCATTGATTGCAACGATAACATCACCCGGCTGGAGGCCAGCTTGGCCACTCATTCTTAAGACTTGATCCGAAAGCGGACTATATTTTCGTTCTCCATCCATACTGTGAAGATCTGGATCACGCATCGAGATTGATTTGATAACATAACCCCTCTTCTCGTTAGATCGAAAAACCTCTGCGCCAAGACATCCAATGTCGTTGATAGCTTTAAGTTCTTCATCCCCATGATGTGGAGATGAGTATTCACCGCCATAAACAAAAGAGTGGAGAGCACTTAACTCGCCAATCATTTGTTTTAGGACATCGTCCAACTCTTCACGTTTACCACAACGTTCTACAAGAGGCAAATATCTATCGAATACCTCATCCCAATCAACTTTGTGCATGTCAATATCATAAAAGTAATCTCTTAACATTCTCCAAGAATCCGCGTACATTTGTCTATACTCAAGTCTTGGCCATATACTAAGGTGTAAACCTCCTGCGTCAGCTATATATTTCTCGAGTTCTGTATCGGCAAAGAAAGCTAGCATATCCTTGACTTGTCTTGATATTACCTTTATCTTGTTATTTTGCATTGTAATGATGAATTGACCATCACTAGAAGTCTCAACATGTTGTAATACGTGATCGTCAGGAGCTAGTTGTTGTTCACTGGCATCTGACGGCCAGTCTACTATGGCAAGCAGGCTTAGACCTAGACCTCCATTTGGCAATTCACCTAGCATCAACAGAGAGGGGTCATCCGCTAGCTGACACACAATCTCAACATAATGACCAGGGGGTATATTATCAATTCTGTAGCTTGAACGAGCAAATGCGAAAGTTTCGTCTTTCTCTTTTCCAAAGCTAATGGGAGTGTCAATAATGAATGGATGGGTATCATTTTCTGTGCCTGTAGTGGTGTTAGTATCATCAAGAGTAACTTGTTGTGTTTCATTTGTCTGAATATCAGTACTATTTGTTGACTCGCTCTCGTCTACATCTGTAGTCAAATCAACTGTTTGTTTCTGTATGGCATCTAACAAGAAATCCATCTCTATCAAACCTTCCATTGAGACTTCTAAAGCTCCACCCCCAGCATAAGGCGCATTAATGTACTGATTAACTGAGCTTTCGACCAAGGAATCTTCTATTGTTTGTAGAGGTAAGACATGAACACAAACAATATCATCAAAATTTGGAGCAGGTGCTCTTGTCCCCCATGGGCTAGTTTTTCCAGTTAGTTTCACATCGCGATCACTCAGGAAGTATAAAGCCTTTGATCCACTCTCTTTTGTATCCTTGGTTGGTTCAAGAGCAGCATCATAAATGTCGGCAACGAAATCTTTTGATGTCTTCCCCCAAACTGGCGAGAAGCTATTGAATCGATCAGTGGTTGCCTGTACAATTCTTCCAACCTGAATCGGATCGTCAGGTGAACCAAGGTCTGCAATGGATATGACTTTGAATTGGTTTCTTGCAGAGTGTTCTATGGCGAGATATCTTCCTCCAGGACTCCATACTAACGATGTTTGTTCATCACCAATGAGTGGCTGACCATTCTCATTCTCCCTGGGCAGGATCACTACATCAACTTCTTTTAGGTTTCTGCCGTCTTCAATTTTGATGGGGCTTGTTGGGATTGTCACTACAACTATTCGACCATCAGTATCTGTATAAGAAAAACGTCTTCCACAAGGGCTAATACTAATTGTATTGGCATAGACGGAACCGAGACCTCCATCTCTTGTAGATCCACCAGTCTCAAGATGGCCTCCTAAAAAGGGATTTGGCATTCCTGTGTCGATATCCCCATACTCATATAGTGATGCAAACCCAAATGCGGGTGAAGAAGACGCGTCAACACGGATCAAATAGAATGCATGCTCACCAGTAGGGCTCAGAGGATCTGTTGCCAAAATTAGGGCTAGCCTTTCGCCATTATCGACATCGGCTGAAGTGACTTTCGGTTGAGGTACATGTTTGGCAGAAAGAATCCTCACAAGACCACCCCCTCCTGTGCCAGGTGCCACTTTGTATCTTCGAGCAGGCATGTTTCTTCCACCTCCACCATATTTACTTTGTGGTATTGATTTCGTATCAGCAATCACCGGTGCAACAAAACTTTGACCTCGTGCTGTTACCAGTGTCGAGACCGAACCGTAGGGGGTTGCAAACGCATCGAGTGTTGTTATATGCTTCCCTTCTTCCATTGGTATGATTCGCTCTTGCATACTGCTAAAATCAGAATATACCGCAATAGACAATGGCTGTAGTATTGATGATGATTGTTGACTGTTCTTCATTTTAGCTGATACTCTTTCAGGTGACATGTAATGCAAATCAGCTCCAATTCTTAGTACTACCCCTCCGGTTGATGAATCAATTGCATACTCAGAAAGATCAATACCATTATTTTCGCATGCAACATTAGTTATTCTTGTAGGTAAAATAGGCTCAGAAGATGATAGAGGGAGAGGTGCTGCCCATAGATCCATGCTTGAAGCTAACCACTCTTTGCTATCAGTTGATCGAGCTCGATCGCTCATAAAGAAGATATAATCGTCTTCTTTTTCATCATCAGTATAATATATAGATGGACTTTTTGACGTTCCATTATAATTTCCAGTCAACGGGAAGGCTAGATTGTCGTACTTATCTTGACAATACCCCCAAAGCGACTCAGCAGTACCACCAACATATCTCTTTGTGCTAGATGATTGTTTAAATCGAGTAAAATATATGCAATCGGAATGATATGCACCTTCAATAGCCTGCGCAAGAGGCACTGGTTCAATAATAGAATGATGCAAAGAGTCCTTTCCATGTGATTGACTGTTACGGCGAGCTTGAGAAAGTTCAGCCAAGTGTCGACGTTGCTTTTCAAGTCTTCTTTTATGAGCATCGTCGTCCTTCGTCTTCTCTGCAACCTTGACTGGGCTGTTCATGGATGGAGAAACATCTATATCATCGGCTTCAGCAGTTTTTGAGTCTTTTTCTTTGCTTGTCGTGTCAATTTCCTCATCCTCTGTTGTTTGCTGCTCTTCACTGTTATCACTACCAACTTTTGTATTCTTATCATGTCCCTTGCCATCCTTTTTAGTCTCACTTTCACCACCCCAAGACAATGTCAATCGAAATAATCTTGTAGCAGGCAAACTATTACTACTTCTACTCATACTTGAGTACAATATTGTGGTACCATCTTCATTCCAACCGACTACAGACGATATACCGCCAGGAGTATATGTTAGCCTTAATGCGGGACCTCCAGGAGTGCCTTGACTACCATGAGAAGAAGTAGAAGATCGTAAATCCATGAGATACACTTCCCTTACTCCTGTGTATGTTGCCGAATATACCAACAGATATGGATATCTGGGATTTAACTTCGGATGCAATGCATTTCCAACTGTTGTTGTTAACTTCATTGCAGGCATGGGTTGCTCATGATTGTCATCTTCATTAAGACGAGTTAAATACAAATCACCTTCTGTACTGAAGACTATGGTTTTATTAACAATTGTTGGATGTTGTATATACCCTAGTCGACTATTTTCCAATATATCAGTACTACTTTTGACGTCAAGTGGTAACTGTGGTGGAGTAACAACAAAAGGTGCACCGTCCCATTGATTATTCTCTTTAATCCTTAACGGATTAAACATTTTAGGTTCTTGTGCTTCTTGAAAGAGTATTGCAGCAGATTTCTTTGGTTGTGCTTGATTTGGATTGGATATAGAATCATATATTAATGGTTTTCCTACCTCATCTTTATCATCTTGATATTGTATAAAGTTGTTATTGTTGGTTTCACTATTATTTGGTATATGAGAGTTTGAGTTTGGACTGCTGCCCTCTAATCGAACCTCTTCTACATGTCCCTTGCTCAATCCATAAAATATCATCAAACCCAATACTAAACTGCATAATACCGTTAAGTATACTGTATTGATTGATGAGGAAGAATCAGTATTATTCAAGTTCATAATATTACCAAGTGTTCTATGATCACCACCAAGTCTATGCCTACGCCTACGAGATGATGGCCGGCCATTACCATATTCATACTCTTCTTCTTCTTCATCTGAATCGTCGTCGGAAGAGTCATAATCTGGCCCATAGTTGTTTGTTCTTGCACCCTCTAAGTCGGCAGGTGCTGTAACTTGTTCATAACCACCATTGTCATCAAGAAATGAGTTTAGTCTATTCTTATCCTTGTTTGATATTGTGAATGGGTTTGCAAATTCTTTAGACATATTGATAGATGGTATAATGTGGTATTAATACTATTTACGCTGTTGCATGTTCATGTTATATTAAATATGAAGGATTGCATGCACCGTCATTTATTTTGAGTTTGGTGGCTGGGAAATTTCAATTTTCAATGGATGGGGAGAAGGTAGGATACCAAGGAAATCGTTAGGCTGGGAGGGAATTCAACTTAGTATTTGACTCTGCATACAAGTAGACAAGCTCATCCAGACAGTGGTAATATATTGTATTGCGCGATGTATGTCAGTGTATTTGACCGTTTGTAAAATGCAAGAGGAATAGATTTGTAAAGGTATCCTCGCGATGAGGCTCGGCATTTATGCCCTCTGAATTTTTCAGTATCTCGCTCGTAGAAGAGCTATCATTCTCGACCATCAGTTAATAAATAGCTTGTGGATAAATAGAATGTTTGGATCAATGCCAGGAAACTCTCAGCTTGGTAGCAGTGCAAAGGAGGTAGTAGACCGCTCACCACTTGCAACTGTCTTAGGGAAAAGGGAAGAAGTAAAGTTAATTCTTGACTTCTGTGAGTTTAAAGATATCCTAGCCCTTGATTTTGCACTTCCATCATATTCGAGCATCTCTTTTTTGAAACGAAGCTGTGGAAAGCTTCAGATTCAACTAGCAGAAGACTTGAAGAAGGCTGCACATTTCGGTAATATAGATTCAGATAGACTTGCTATCTCGTGGAGTACACCTGCGGGGATAGCGGTTGGTTCCATGTGGGAAGGCTCCATGACACCACTTTGTTCTGCATCTTCGAGGGGTAAGCATAAGATGGTTCTACTACTCATACAGGAGGGTGCAGATGTAAATTGGTCAGATGAAAACGGTACTACTGCTTTGGCTTGCAATCACAAAAGCTAGATATGGCACTCACCCTGTTGGTGCCCCCTTAGATGGCGAATCTCAGACTTAAATGAAACCGTTAAGATATTGAAACAATTTGGAGGAAGGCGTGGTCCATCTCAGCACGAATATGATTATGACGAAGATGATTATTATTAAGTTTGTAGCGTGTGTGTGGCGATATAGACCCTTCTAACTTCTAACCCTTTGTTTACTATCACAATAAAATTTACATCATGCCTCATTCTTCTTTGCTTCCTTTGCTGCTTTTCTAGCCTTTCGTTTCTCCTCTGCCAATTTCTTCTTTTCCTCTTTGGTTAACTTCTTTTCAAACAATCCTTTAACTTCTACAGCTGGTATTGTTGATTCTCCGCTAGATTTAGGAGCACCTGGTTTCGTTTTGGGTGGAGCATCACCTGGTTCAAATGATGAAGGAACTTGAGCTGCTATACCAACAGAACCGGCTCCCCATCCTAACATTTTGGCATCACAAAACATTCCCTCGGAGCTGACACCGCTGATTGATGTCTTTTTAATTGTTATTTCTTCACCTTCATCATTTATTATTGTTGAACCAATCGGAGCGACGACTATTCTATATTTATGTTTGAATAATGTATGTTATTGATGTTTTGAGTTGCGGGTACATTAATAATATGTAATATAATTTGCAGTGTTTATTTGTTTTATTGATTGCAGATGATAGAGTGGATGTAACAATTGCAATACACATTTTATACAACAAAATCACTCACCTTGATCCATCTCTAACGTTACTAGCATTTGTAACTACAGTTATGGGTTCATCGTCACCAATATTGACTGAACATATCTTTAGTGGCTTTTTACCACTTACACTCTTATCTTCTATCGATAGAACTATACCCACTTTATATTTCGATGTATCAGCCATTATTTGTGTGGTGGTATGTGATTGTGATTTTATGAGAGTGTTTTTTGCTTATTGTTTCAAAAGCCGGCGCTTTATAGCTTCTTATTATTTCAATACTTGAATATGAATGAGGAATATTAGCGGTGTCGTCGGATATGAAGACAATATGTAGAAGTAACTGCATACCTATGGTGCCGACGGCGGAGGGGAGGACGGAGGAGTTTTCCTTTGAGTTTATTCTTATAAAGCTCCCAACAGCAGAACAGTGAAAGAAAGTCATAATCATGGCAGTGGAGTGGTTGCCACTTTGTTTGGCAGTGGATTTGGCAGAGGATGGTTGATACAAACTCTATTATAAATCGGTTCATGGTATTATCTCATATATTAAAACATGAATGAAACTAAATCCATAATGATATCGTTACATCCTACAATAAATTACCAACATCATTGTGTCTTCGACTTAGAGGGCAGTTTTGATAATTGCGATAATTGCAATGATCAACTTGTAGCAACAAACCAAACGACATCCAAGGTTGCTACACCTACTGAGATACAATTACATACCAACATAATGTCAGTAGAAGATTTATACTCGTGCTCAGATGATACCGAGACCACCGCTTGCACTTCCTCACGAGAGGATACATCGACATTGTCAGGGTCATTATCGTCTTATCTCAACAACTGGGAGTTTAATAACGAGCACGATCCTCTTGACGATTCGCACTACAGTGCCTTTTCTACATCAAACCATAATCATGATGTTGGATCTCTTGTTGGTAGAAGCTATAGGGATGATAAGACATCTCAATCTCTTCAACCATTAGAACTTAGTACACATGAGATACAACATATGTTGTCGAATGAATCATCAACGTCTTCTTCTGACAACAAGATTGATAACTATTTTGAGCAGCCCAGTGAATTCTCAGAGGATCAACAAGAAGATGACTATTCACCAATAGATGAAGAATGTCGAACCAAAATGATGGACTGGAGTTTTCGTATTATATCTTTCAGTTTCCCGTATAATGATACTGCTACTACACCCACTACTACTCAATATAAACGAAAGAGGAAGCATTCAATTCAAGCACTACAAATAGTCTCACATACATTTACATTGGTAGATCGATATGCGAAACATCAGTACAGGATAGATGGTAGAGTTATGGATCGTCAAAGGTACAAGCTTGTTTGTATGATATGTTTACATATAACTGCCAAGACTTCCAGTTTATATGCTTTAAATGGTCACGACGAGAACATGTTTCAGATAGACGATGGTATAAGTCAAGGAGGCAACAATCTTTGTTGCCATGACACCCCTGACACTGCTTCTGACTCGGATGATTCAGATATATCTCAAAGTCAGCATGACTTTGAACAAAGAAGACCGCCATTCACAATCCTATCTCTACCTGGATTACTTGCTTTATCATCAAATGAATATACTATATCACAACTGGCCTCAGTTGAGTTGAATATATTGCAAGCATTACAATGGAAGGGTGTTTTGGGAAGTGGAGGCACCGTTGTTGATTGGTGTTTCATACTGTTGAACTTGTTGGCTGAGGATATGTGCAGTAAATTGTTCAAGAGTATACGAGATAGCACTCTCATCAATATTGAGCGTTTTATGGATAAAGCCGTTATATTGGGCAGCGGTGTTAAACCAAACTCATTGATAGCACTGGCATTAGTAATACATGCCTTGGGTGCACACAGTGACGGAAGCTGCATTTGTCATATAAAGAAGAGACAGTTGTTAAATGCATTTCCATATCAAGAAGAAGAGGTTTTTGAAGTTATAAAAATGCACCTTTCTTCCTGCTGAGGAGGTTTGTCAAAGATGAGACTGGTGGGTATCATTTGAGGATTGTATCCTCAAAGAAATATCTACATAAAGTTCTAGTCAAAGTGTTAAATGGTATGCCCTTACACTGTGATAGTTGTTGTTTCTCCACTCCCGATTTCTTCTCTTATCTTTTCTTCCTTCGATATATGTATCTTTATTATTCATCCCCAAGTTTATTGCGTAATTTATCCTCGTTGATTGCCACCTCATCGGCAGCTGCTTCAAGCGAAGACTCGACAGATAAAGTATTTGTAAAGGATTTGATAAAACTACCAAGCACCCGCAAGGCTCCACTAACAACATAGCTAAATGTTAACATTGCAGATAATACCGATATTGTTAAACGAGTACGCCATCTAATAGGCTCTTGTTCTTGTTGTGCCGACTTTTCCTGTACTTCATCATTATCATCACCATAAACATCAATAACTAAACTACTCTCATCCAATTGACGATAAACTTCTTTAAATACCGCGGGAAGTATAACAAAGAATCCTCTATAACCACGATATATAATATATGTCATCCATAATAGACTACTTTTTAATGAATAAGTAATTGATTTAAATCTATCATACCGTATTAGGAATGGACTCTTCTTTTCAATACCATTTACATTATCATCATTATTATTATTGTTTGTGGAATATGTTAAACTCTTTTCATGTGCTGATATTGCCCATGGTTTTAATTTCATCCCTAGATTATCAATTGAACTTAGAAATGAGGTAGATGATGATGATGAAGATTGTTTGGATATTTCTGTTGATGTGGTATCCGACGACGATGATGATGATGATGTACCACCATTATTATTTGTAGATGAGTATAGTTTGCTATTTGAATGATTATATCTCGTATTACTTACTCCAAATAGTTTGGAAGAAGAGAGACATTGTCGTATCTTTGGTGTTGTTGAAGATACTGCAACTTGAAGCGCGGCGGCCGAGGACAGCAAGAATATACATACTGCAACCACTAATATCCTCGCCATCTTCTCTACATACATTGACATTATTGCAATTGAATATAGACTAAGTAATCCTCTATCCTCAACACTGACGCCAGCAAGAGAAGATAGAGTAGGTAAAAAGTAAAAAGTGAGATTACCGTTCGACTTTTACTCGGTAAGATACCACAAAATTTCGGTATCCTTCAGCAGGCAAAATAAACTTTCTCCCCTGGGTTGATTGAATCGGCATGTGAAATGCTAGGTTGCTCGCGCGTGTCTAGGGATCAGAGACCCAGGGGAGAAGAATACCTTGACAGATGGCTCCGTTGAACTTCTGCAATTTTTTACTGGCTTTGGCGCTCTCAATTCTCTATTAGCACAATATGTCATTGTTTTGCTAATGTATTACTGGATATCTTATTAATTCAATATATTACAATTTAATTCGGCGTTGAATCGGAGGCTTCAATTTTTGAGGGTTTAATTTACACAACTAATACAAGATATGTCTATCAATTGTATATCCCCCAAACATCGTGTTGTCACCTTGGATTATTCAGGTTCATCCTTGGCTACTACTAACAATATTAAAAACAGATGTAACTCTACAGATTCAAACTCTGACATACCGGGCATGGTACCATCGGTATCTACACAATCTTGTTCATCGGAGGTTAGTGAAACTGATTCTATATCCACCAGAGGGCAGGGTGCTCAATCTCCACGTTCAATCTTTCAACGATTTTGGACTTCACCTACACATACTAAAAGTCTAGAACAGAGTGTGGACGAGGACGAGGAGGAAAAGATATTGGAACGACTGTCTAAATTGCAATTGCCATCGGCGAATGAGATTGGAGAGTGTTCGACAAGTTCAACCGCCGCCAAGGTTGTCTATCCAACTGATGGACACAAGATTTGCAGCACTTCAGCAGCAGCTGTTGAAGATGTCGTGGATCCCAGGGCTTCAAGAATAACAAGGAAAACGAGTATTGATGATATGTCTATTGGATATCAAGCAGTGCCGACGCCCCCTACATCCACAAGAAGACAAATTCTCCCCACGCCGCCACCGCAGCAGCTAAAACCATATAATACTCCCGCCTCCCAATCAAAACAAGACCAATTATCACATAATGTGGTATCAAGAAATGGCGAAAGAAATTGGTCATCTACAGGAGAATTACCCTCCAGACGTCCATCTCAATCATGTCTCCGAAAGACACGATATTCATCCTGTAATGCTATTGATGACGCCGAACTCCTCCGTCAGCTACACGAAGAAGACCAGAAGGGTATGTCCCTCAAGAAGAGTAGATCTGTTTCGTTCTCTTAAGGTGTTTCGGTGAGTATATTAAACTTGTTTCTTCTTGGGGATTTCTTCTCTAGCAGCACAAATTTCTTTTCTTTAAGGATGTATATCATCCTAAAATTGTCTTGGGGGGTGTCATTTTATATGCAATTTTATATCTTGTCTTGATCTCTTTTGGGGTTATTCGGCACCGGGTACCTTAAGCTCTTGAATGAACATCAGGCAAAGTACTTCGACCAACCCTCTTGACTCCTAATCTCATCCTTGACAACATTAAATTCAAAGACACTAACCTCTGAATAGAACGAAACAGATCTACTCTTCTTGAG
>Ga0214481_100316_pt1 | contig 25713 bp, 23 predicted proteins | sample M1_20Mar14CPVII9_4_FD_165057 | JGI IMG/M metagenome (GOLD analysis project Ga0214481, IMG submission 165057) | Marine eukaryotic communities from Monterey Bay, California, United States - M1_20Mar14CPVII9sort6BwellG10 | ecosystem: Environmental > Aquatic > Marine > Unclassified | place: USA...
CTTCTGGATGATCTTATTGTCATGCATCTTAAGCAGCTGATTGATTCAAGAAGAATGTGTATCCTGTACTTAATTGTATCCTTACTTTGTTTACTAGAAATGAGTAGCTAATCTATAATAGGAAGTGTTGATGTTTCCTTTTGAGTATATACGACGAGTTTATCCTTTAGAATTCTCCCCGCCTGCCATCTTGATAATCTTGTTGCATATGCGCGTCTACAAATAATTTCAACGATTTGTAACTAGCTCCATAGTGCAGCTCAACATAGTTCCCGTCTCCATTAATGAAGAAATAATGAGCAAAGTTAGGATCCATTTCATCTCCTAGAGAATCTGCAAACAGATTCTTCATGAACTTAAATACAGGGTGTGTATTGGGCCGTTGATTTCAATTGGTTCCATGATGTGTATCTTATGTCCACCCTTCTTCTCGGCAGCTTCAACTTCTTCTTTACACTTTTCAATATTACTACCCGGGTGATTAAATGGAAAAGCCAGTATTTCTAATGCCCAAGGATGAATTGTTTGTAAACTTTCTAATGTCTCCCAAAATATTTCAGAGTATTCACAAACTCTTGCGGCATTTACGATCACAGTGATATATCCTTCCAAAAAATCTTCAAAACGCAATACTTTTCCATTTGCATCCTTTGCGGTAAGTTCAAAGAACTCTTCATTCTGTTCCTCTGACATTTTCTTCGTTGCAGGCTCTCGATATGTTTTCTTATGACATGATTTGGACAATTCTTCTGCATAAAGCTATGTAAAAACAATAAAAATAAATATGAGTCGACTTGAGTAAATGATAATATCATGTTGGCAATCATATCTCCGTCCGTTCTACTATATAATATCACGGTAATCATCTCTCTAAGGAGAGATAGTAATCATCGTATTTATAATATCATGTTGGTACATCTCCCCGTTATGATGGTAATCGTATATACTATTTCAATGACTATCATTCACAAAAAAGATCCATACTCACTATGGCCGGCCATTTGGACTACAGTCTCCTCTTTCTGCCCACTCCCCGCACTCGGGATATACATCTAAGAAGGGAACTTCTGATGCTCGGATGGCACTGAGGCATAATAGACAATACAGTAGTAGGGTGAATATCATCTTAAAAGATTGCAATGCAAATAAGTAACAGTTTAGAAAAATGGGAGGGTATCCTATCTACTCTAAGATCATACCATCACTCTAACAAGCATGCAAGATAGCCAGAGTACTAATGCAGTCAATGTGCCTCTATTCATAGAAGAATTCTAACTGGTGTTTACTCTACTCTTGATAATCGGCAAAGTTTCGCTAGATTTGGAAAGCCCGAGATTCTTGATACTAATACATATCTTACTCCTACCATGCGGAGAAACTACAAGTATCTTATGATATAAGAAACTAAGGTCGCAACTTATCATTTATATTATAAAGTATCATATTTACATATACCTAGAAACTAAGCTTCTAGTTTTCATTCTTCCAAAGGTTCATTATCTCATCATCACATAAATCAACCTCCTCGAGGGGTGATGAAGGAGGACTAGGGCATCCGCCGGACGAACCATTAGATATCCTACGCTGAATTTGGGTAGTGGACTGGGAACATATCTGGTTATGGCTGGATACATCCATGGACGAATCGAATGGCAGCGGCATCGTATAATCTTGATAGTGGAATGTCTTCCCCTTGTTCGGATCTTGCTTGTTGTTGCTCACATTGATTGACGGAGGTACTACAACTGGCATGTTCTGCTGATTGCCAGACATCATGGATGGTAGTAGATGTTGTCTTCCGTTCTTAACACATGATAGAAAGAAATCCATATCATTATTAAGACTAGATAGAGTTTGTGGCATACTCATATTGACGAGGTTCCCCGTTCCTACTTGATGATACAAGGAGGATATCATATCAGGACATGGCATGTTATTATTATTCTGAAGTAGAGGCCGAAGATGACTATTGATATTGATGTTGGGCTTCATGGTCGACGTCTTCTTCTTCTTGGGGGCAGTCTGTTCTGGGAAGAGATCTTTGGTGAGCTCCTTATACTCCTTCATCTCTTTATAATATTGATCAATTTCGCTCTTCGCTATCTTCTGTACAAAAGACTTCGTCTCTGGATCAACTTGCTCAAGCTCGGCCCAACGAGTAGAGACGATACGAGATAGTTCGAGGAAACCAATCTTCCCATGTTGCTTACGATGTTTACGCTTCTGGCGTTTACCAGGTCCGGCATACCAATCAGGCAAGAGACGGATATTCTTGTATCGTTGTGGCACATCGTCGAGGTGAACTTTATTATCCATTGTAGACTGGTCGGCGATATCACCATCCATCGTTTGGATAATATATTCTCTCTCGATTTGGAAGAAGATATGATACGCCGTCAGCGGTCTGATGGGTTTCTTCGGGATGCCATTGATGATGCCCATCATCGATGATGGACGGCTGGGAGTAATACGAGCTGACGATGACGACGATGTCGATGATGATGATACTACATCAGAGGAGGCCTTCTTCAGTACTGGTGGATGGCAAGGAGCAGAAGGAATTGGCATCGAAGAGGATTTCTTTAGTAGTACATTATTTATGTTCATATTGATGTTTATATTAGAATTAGAGACGAGAGTGGAGGGTGGTGCTATAGCAGACATCATATTGGGGGAGTGATGAGTAACGAAAGTTATCGATATGTATATTGTTGTTGTTGGCGTCGGTATTTCAAATAATGATCATAACACATACAAGCAGCGAAAGCACATGGATATTAGATTCAGAGAGGGGCTTCTCTACACTGCTCTCGTGATTGCCAAAAGCGGTGTTCTCTCATTTTGTTTCTTGAAAGATAAATATGACTCCCTAATCTACTGCCAGAAGTATCACTGGTACTCCTATCACAATAAAACGACTACTGCCAGTCAGTGTCACTGGCACAATAAGGCAGTGGTTACGAGAAAGAAAAATGCATGTCAGCATAGGTCATAGGGGTTCTTATGAAGCTCTCCTCGTCCTCCTCAACCTTCTAATAGTTAGAGCAAGCTATGGCATGTGGTATATCTTTCGAAAGTTATTGATCTTATTTCATATCTTGCATTGATATAACTGATTATTTATAACTTGTTTCATCTTGTTGTTCAATTACAAATGTTGAGAAATGTGTGAGATTCCTCTACAAGTTGAAAGCGAGATCATAGTAAAAGATCTCTTATTTTACAATTCTAACATCTATTGAGATATCAAGATAATATGCTAGAAGCATCTCATCTCATCTCAAGAGATTGGATATCTTGTCATCTAGTGTTTTGTATCACCATCTCAAGATATCTTGTCAGCTGGAACAATACAAAGAGATTGCTACACAATATATCTACTCTTGCAACTTCTCTCCTCCTGCTTAATTCAAGTTTCTCAATAACACAAATACTGCCAACAACTCTGTTAAAATCTCATCACACAGTGTAGAGGTTGACGTTGAGCACTCATGATACTCTAATTTTCTCTGCCTCATCAACACATCCGAAACTATAGATACTACAAGTGGAGAGATACATACCATCCATTACTTCAAGACTTACAATAATAAGGAGGCCCTTTTCCATTCATGATAGCTTAGTGGATCCAAACACACGATTTGATGGTGGTAAATCTCATTGTGACACTTTCCTTCGAAGACTTATCGAATGCCAGCAGTAGTTCACGAGCAGTAATATTAAAATGAGCAGTAACTGAAGGATAAATTCTTAAAAGGAAATAGGTATCCCAAGACCATTTTTTATCGACCCAAGCAGATATAACAATCACTATTCCCAATCACTAATAACAATGACCTACCTATTCACTATGATACACATGCAATCAGGTGCATAATATCATTAATACGATTGAGTAGATGACTTATGATTGAGTAGTAGCCACATACAAATTCATATCTTTGCTCTCATAAATTATCTCATCAAAGAGCAACCACATATCTTTCAACAACAAGCATAAAAAGCAACGTTATACTATATCATTATTCACAATGATGATGTCATCTGCAACCATGTCCTTAGTATCTTCCAGCATTCCTATGCATAATAGTTCATCACCACCGCCTATTGCAATTGCAAAGGAGCAAAACGTCATTACACCAATGCAAACTCCATCATCGTCATCGTCATCGTCCACCCCATCGTCGTCACCATCATCGTCCATCCGCACCATCCCAAAGAAGCCACAGCGTCCATTGACGGCATATCATATCTTCTTCCAGATTGAAAGAGAATATGTTATCCAGACGATGGATGGTGATGTTGCCGACCAATCTACGATGGAGAATAAGATCCTTCATGACGATGTACCACAACGATACAAGAACATCAAACTAATGCCCGATTGGTATGCCGGACCTGGTAAACGTAAGAAGAGAAAGCACCGCAAACAGCACGGGAAGATTGGTTTCCTCGAGCTCTCCAAGATTATCTCTTCACGTTGGGCCGAGCTTGAGAAAGTTGATCCAGAGACGAAGTCCTATGTACAGAAGATTGCAAAGGCAGAGGTAGCTGAGTACTACAAGGAGATGGATCAGTATAAGGAGCTAATCAAGGATCTTCCACCATCTGCACTTCCCCCAAAAAAGACAAACAAGAAGCGTACTGCTCAGCAACAACAGCAGCAGCAAATGCCTGTCGCTCCCAATATGATCTCTTCCTATCCATTGATGCCTCCCACAATGCCTGCTCAACTTACACAAGATATCGACTACCTCTTATCTCAAATTGATAATAACAAGACACAAACCATGTTGTCTTCTCAATTTGCCAACAATAGTCTTCCCCCTCAAGTATTCTCCTTTGAGCAACAAGGTAGTTCCAAGAAGATGAAGACGTGTCATCCACAAGTACAACAAGAAGAGGAGAACACCCCTCTTACTTCTAAACCCATCATCGCCACACCCATGATGAACAAGCGAGTCACGATGCCACGTCAAGCTAGACGCCGATCTATCATTGAAGCTTATGATTCATTCAAGAATGATCAACCGTTGAACATCGATGATGTCATTTGTCAGCCTATTGGTACGACGAATGATGATCATGCTCCTCCTCTCAAGCGTACGATATCTAATGGTAGTTCGTCATGTGGGAGTTCGTCATCACCGGTAGATGATGTTCTAAACAGTCCTTCATCAGTGGAAGTTGATCTATGTGATGATGAGATATTGCAATTATGGGCTACTAGTTATTGAGTTGTAGATTAGTATAAAGTTAGCACAGAATATATGTATTACTTGCTCTTCTTCTACTATATTATAGAATGGTAGTTTTAATCATCCTCATTACTTTTAACAAATAGGTCTAGGATAAGTCATCCTTGCCGCCGGCCATATGTTGTCCTTTCTTTAATACACAACCACCCATCATCCCAGGATAAAGGATATTGATACTACTCTTGTCATACATTACATCAAAATATCACCCAAATACTCCCGAGCACCCTCTCCTTTTCCACTTCTCGCCTTTGGACTTGCATACTTGACAGAACTCTTAGCCTTCATACTATTAATAATCGCTCCTGGATGTTCCACTGGGTCATTCCCACTCTTGTATAATGCATCACTAACCCAAACACAGTTAAATCCTTTATCACGACATATCCATGCTTCTTCTACTTCCTCTAATGCTTTGTTATCCTTGGCTAAGATGTTGGCAATAGTGCATACCTTTCGTCCCTCGGGGATAGACAACGATTCAATTACTTCATACTTATTATCAGCACCATCTACTCCGCATACACTAATGATTGATGCACCGGCATCGACAGCACCCTGTGCTTCCTCTGCCGAGGCAACATTCACAATAACTTCTAATCCGATTGACGCGGCATTATTAATAAACTGCGTAGTCTTCTCAGCACCCACTACACCATAAGTTACCGTCACAGCCTTGGCACCAGCCTCCTTCGATTGTGCAATTTGTATCTCATCAACAATTAAATCAGATGATATAACAGGTAATGGTCCCGGTACTTCTCCTCGTGCCTCCTCCTGTTCTTCAATAACTTGTTTAATATCATCATAGGTACACCCGCCTGTCCGATCATCAGCCAATACCGCCACGGCGGCGGCACCAAATTCACGAAATACTGGTGATAATAATTCTGGTTCTGGGATTTCTGATACAAATCCCGTCCCTTCCAACTTTCGTTTATATTCTGCAATTATTGTAATTGTTCCCTTGCGCTTTGTTAGAGATTCTTGTAGCTCACCCATTTTAGAGTTGGCTACTTGTGCATCATCAGTGATTTGTTTAAGTATGTTCAATACTGATTCAGGTGGTCCGGCTTCACAGTATGCTCGTACATCAGCTTCTTTTGCTTTACGAACGAATACACCAAGAGCATTGAGTGATGTTGTTGATTGTTGTTGTATTGTTTGAAATTGTGTATTCGACGGTCTAAGGAGATTCGGGGCAAATGAGTTGATCGACGTTGCAAGTAAAAGTGATATTATTACCACTAATGGCATTTGTGGTTGTTGTTGTGATCGTCTCTTCATCTTATATGCTTTGTTATTGATGGTTATTCTCTTTGATTGTGACGTATGATGTACACCTAGCAGTCTCATAAAATTATTGACATACCTTGCTCATAACCTGTTGTTGAGAACAACACATAACAAAAAAGAAGTAAAGGATAAAGGAGAGCATTAGTAAGTAACCGTCTTCACCATTAAAAACTACAATACAACTAAACCATATTGTAATATAGATAGATTCATTGGACAGATGTAAACATCAGTGGCAGTGAAATTACGAAGCAACCACTTCATATGATACTATTTATTAAATAATAAAGTCAAAACAACACATGCACCATCACATCACAATCAATAAATAGAATCAGCCTTTACGTACATATATACGATGCACTGTTAAGTGGCCGTTCCTTTTACGGAGCGGCACTATTATCTGAAATACAGAAAATCAAATTTAGTATGTTATATTAGTATTGTAAAAAAAAAATGGGAACAGAAATATTGAAGCCATATGTTGATAATTATTTATTTAGCAGCGGTGGTGCCATATGCCAAGAGACTACTGCAACACCTTTACCAAAAGAAGCAACATGTTATATATGTAAAAGTGATAAACACCTAGATGCGCCATCCGCCCGTCTTGTACGTGACTGTTCATGCAGAGGTGATTCGGGATATGCCCACACCCGATGTATTGTCAAGTCTGCAGAGACGTATAGTAGTAATAATACTGACAATTGGTTACAATGTAGATTGAGATGGACGACATGTCCGAATTGCAATGGGAGGTACAAGAATGAGCTTGCTTACAGTTTATCAGTTCGATTTACTGATTATTTGAATAGTTTTTCTCTTGATGAACACCACATTTACGTCATATATTCATGGATAATAACACTTCATACGATATCAGATATGTATGCAAGAATACCTCATAATCCACGGTACAATCGATTGGGTAAGAAATCAGCACAGGATATTATAAACAGTATGAATGAAATGGTTGAGAATGATATGAATAAGCAAAATTTCATCTTTGCGAAAGCAGCTGTGTGTTACAACCTCGGTCAGTTTGATCTCATTACCGGTACAGATCAAAGCGTGGATGATGCAAAGGGTAATTTTATGGTATGTCTAAACTTGTGCAAATCCATTGGGTTAGTAGAAGATGGTGAAGATGGTATTATCAAGTTAGTTTCTAGAGGATTAGATTCTGCCAACAATTTTCTAAATTGGATGCCACAAACAGCAGATGCAGATGATGACATTATGAATTGTTTATTGCAGGAATTATCGATGGATGGGGAATCTGATTCGATGGATATAGAAACAAATACATATGCACATACTACAACATCAATAGAAGCCGACAATTTCATCGAATCTAATCGGAGTATGTTGGATTCAATTGGTAAAGAGTGGACAAGCACTGACAATGAAGACAAATTATTAGTCAATGATAATTCCAAAATTACCCCCAAGAAACGCCGGGTCGAGTCCAATGATAGTGCAGACACCTCTCAAGATGATGCAACAACAACTAATCCCACTACAAATGCACATGCACCACCCCGAGGTGAGATGGATATTGATGCACCCACATCCTCTCAAGATTTGGATAATACCCCTGAGTATGATTCCGCTGCTTCCAATACTACTCCCAAGGAAGCGGGCCTCGAAACAAATGTAACACTGACAACCAATCCTCCTTCCACTAGTGTAACGGCAGAAGATCCAGTGGATTATTGCATGGAAATGAAAGATGACACACCCAAAGTCTTGATAGTATCCAGCCGGCCAGTTGATACGCCCAGCTATGAATGTGCCAACACCACCAACGGTGATTGTAGTGATAGCAGTGAAGAGGATGATGAAAGTTACAGTTCATCTGATCAGAGTTCAGAAGATGATGATTCCGAAGTTGAAGATGATTCAGTTGTTGAAGATCTATCTGGAGGCTGGAATGGCTGTGGCTGTACCAAGCAGAAACTTTTTGCCCAACCGTTTCAACAAATTGAGTCAATGATAAATGTTGATGATACTTCCTCTTGTGCCACGAAGAGATTGGGTGATATAATTCAATTTCAATATGCCAAAGTTGAAGAGGGTATGAAGAAGTATAATGCCATGAAGAGTGATAACTCTCCTGAGTTCATCGACACGCTCGAGTTCAAGTCGATCTGTGAGGAAACGGCACGGCTAATCAAGCAAGAGTTTCCTGGATACACTGGTGACTTACGTGACTTTGTCGAGCTATTACTTCTTGGTCGTGTGTCACCTGGCACAGAACATCTCAACACCGGCAAGACACAAGGAGCTCGAATGTTGGTAGATGCCAAGCTTCGTGAGGAGAATGATTACTTCAATTATCAAGTAGTAGTAAATCCAAAGTTCTTTCTTGAAATAGCTCATGATCGTCGGCTCATGGAAGAGTGCTCATCAATACACGAAGTCATTAAGGCCGCCCACTACAGTAGTAGCAAGGAAGTTCATCTCTTCGTTAACGACTCACTTCGTTCATTTTATGAGTCTATACAACACCGCTTTCTTCTAGAGGTACTCAAGGCACTCAATCCTAATAAAGTTATCGTTATTAGACTATGTCGGAATGGTCTTATGTCAACAAATAAGAACGAGAAAGTCATTCAATTAGTCAATACACGTGAATCGGGTCTCTCTGCACTTAGAAAGGAACTATCACATGTTTCTCCATCTGAGAATGTTCCTGTCACCAAATTAGATGATCCTAAACAGGCTGACATCGACAAGCGTGCTCTAGAACTAAAAGCCAAATGGAGAGCTGCTGGTAGATACCCAAAAGAGGTTAAAGACGCCTTTACGGCAGGACAAGATTATACACCTTCCAAGGATAATGGTCCTGAGTTCAGACAGATGATAAAGGATACCAAGTCTGAGCTTCAAGAGGCTGTCCCGGAAATGCCTTCGTTTTATGATAAATCTGTCACTGAGAAAGGCAGCAGTATTGTACATAATAGGCATGTTAGCTACTTTGGTCGAAAGACCGAGGGTGAACAAGTTAGTGATGGTATTGTAGCCCTTATACGTACATCATCCAAAATTAGGAAAGCAAAAGTAGATAAGGATGGCATGCCAGTTGAATGCATTGATAGTGTTGCTTCAATCGTTGCCTGTATTGAATTGCGTAAGGAACAAGGCCTCCTTTCCGACAAGGCTGAACTCAAGTACATCATCTACGGTAGATGCAGAAGTAGGTCGTCCATTGTCTCAGAGCACGACAACAAAGTCTTAGATATCATCCGTACCTGTCAAATAGGATATTTATTCACCACATCACCAAATAGAATTAATGAAGACCCAACCGTTGTCCAAACCTACATCGGGCCTGTTGAACTGCAGTGTTCTAAAGAAAGTGGCAAGGAGATCGGGCCTATTCTGCAAAAAGAGGAAGAGCGTAAGGGTCGTAATCGAGTAATCACCGACACTTGCAATAAAGGACAGGAGAGAGTCGAGTCCTCTTGCAAAGAGGTCAATGAAGATCCAAGTTTCCACAATCTATTGAAGAAAGTTAGTAATGTGCGTATGCCAAAGGAATTTGTCGTACAAGTTGAGGAATATAACAGTACAGCATCATATCCAGCACCCCTCTTTCCATTATCAAGTGTAGATTTACAACATCAGAAACAATTGGAAGTATGTAATGAGAAGGCAAAAAAATACTTGGAGCTTCGTCCCAAGCCGAAGAGGAAGAAGAAGAAGAATGGTAATAAGGGTAATAAGAACAGTAATCAGAAGGCAGTGCTTGAAAACAGTAATCAGAAGGCAGTGCTTAAAACGTGGTTTAATGCCAACATTACAAATCCATATCCAAACGAAGGACAACAACAAGAATTAGAAAGAAGGACCGGTTTAAGTCGGGAGCAAGTACAGAGATGGCTCACTGATAAACGGAGCAAGGATAAACGGCGGCAAGAGATTGCTCGTAAGTATTCTTAGATGTGTGTATGTCTTGTGTCATCTTTTGTTTTCAATGTATACATCTAAATCTTTATGCGCGTCATATATTAATCTTTTATACACACCTATGATCGTCGAATGAATAGTTGAGGAGTTGGCAAGACAACAGGAATTAAAAAGATTACCATTTTTTATGAATAAACCTGATAGAACATTACAATCTATGCCAGCGGGTATGAAACAGCTTGATAAAATTGATAAATCTACTAATGATAGTTCGGGTAGTAAAGTTGATACAGATAGCAGTATGACAAGTGGCAGCCACTACAGTGTCAAGACTAGTGAGAAGAAGGCTAGTGATCACTCCCCTGCCCCTAACTTGGCCATGCAGCTTTATAATTCATATTTGCGTGATAAGGCGAACAAGCAAACAGGCAAATGGGAAAAGGCATTTGGAACTCACGAGGAGAAGTAAATTAGCATATCATACCTCGAAATACATTACAAGTTTACTATAGGCAAGTACAGTGCGTGCGTACTTCTATTTAGTATTACGGGTTCAAGGATACCCTTAAAGGGGTATCCTTTGCCATTTCATTTTGTGCCTCTCATACAAGATAGACTCATGACGTCCGCAGTAGTACTCCTCTTTATATTATTATGCAGTGGTATCACTGCATTTTCCACAATATCATCTTCTACATGCTCGTTATATTCGCTTAGTTTGAAATTGGATGCCGTCACTCCAAACAATAACAATGAACACAATAATATAATTCAACGTCGTACTCTCCTCACTAATATTGTACCAGCATCTTCTACACTCCTATTCCTCCCTAATATATCTAATGCGGAGTCTATACCATCGGTAACATCATCTGAATTTGATATTATTCTTAAAGATAGTGCCAAGTCTGTATTGGCTGTTGAACTGTCTGGTCCCAAAAGTGAAACTGCTTTAGTAAAATTAGTAGAGTAAGTAAATTTTATGTATGTGTTATTATGTTATTTATGATGGTCATATTATTTGATCTTCCAAACACGCATCTCAACAATCTCTTGTTTCCTTTTATGTATAAATACTGATGACACATTTACACATAACCAAATATATACAATTAAACAAACAATTACACAGCGGTACAGCTTTTACAATATCTGACTTAGTAGAATCCTCTACTGATCCACGTTCACCATTAAAGCTTGTTGCAAGATGTAGGTTGTATAAAATACCAGGAAAGTCCGCGTTTGTATTGTTTTATGATATGAATTGTTGTGTTCAGTATTGATTCTCGACGACTTGACTGCCTTATTTGACCTTAGTTGCCTTTATTGATTGCCCTTGCATATCATATGTACTAACATATATTATAATCTCCTCTCTTTTATCATCATAAACTGTGATAACGCGCATCTTCCAGTCAAGAATACAGGTTTGATCAGTGTATTGAATGCAGGAAAGTCCGCGTCAATTTCATCATGTGAATCCAAGTGTTCAATATGAATTATTTGAGATCTGAGTGCTTCATTTGGCCTGTATGTATCTTCATTTGTTTGTTCTTGCAAGCTGTATACACTAACTCGAGTTACTATTGTCTCTATTCATCGTCATAAACCGCTATACGCGCATCTTCCAGAAATATCCGACAGTGGGAAGAAGAAGAAAAGTTATATGAATCCTAGAGTACAAGAGGCCGAGAAGAAGCAACAGGCAATGAGGGAACGTATGGCTGAAGATGAGAGGGATAGGTTACAGGAACTTTACAATATGGAAGGGAAAGAGGAAGGTTTTTTGAGTGATGATAAATAGAGAGGTAGTTGAGAGATAGATGAAGGGGCATAGAATAGAGAAAGTATTGAGAGATAAAGTGATGTTGTTAGGAATTGTTGCTTTTTGGTGTATGGTTGTGTATTGAATGCAACGGGGAGATATCTTGTAGTTACAACATTTCCTGACTACATATTATGAAGCAGCGGACATATCATAGAACAATCTAATGATGAACTTGTCTCTTATTATTATAAAGCTCTCACTTTACACTTTGCAATGAGCAGACATCACTCAATATGATATTATGTCTATTCTTTACTTTGTTTCTTAAATATGATGTATGTATGTCTATTCTTTACTTTGTTTCTTACTTGGAAACAGCCAGCTTTGGGCAACTCTGGAAACTTAGACTCTTCGCGGTACTCAAAAATTTATTATGTGCATGCCACAAAAAACAACATCGCCGCTGACGCCACATCACTACCGCCACACTATGATGAGTTGGTTTGACGATCTCAATAAAGGTCTACGAAGTATCAATGCATACACGGTGAGGTAGGGCATTCATTGATTAGCATAATTTATCTCCACGAAGGCATAAGAGCTAGAAGAAAGAAGATTTAGTTTTGCAAAGAACAAACAAATATTCCAACAACATAGGTACGATCAACTGCTCTATTGAATGAAGCATCAATACAATATCACCATGGAATCAAAAATTGCAAGTGATATGGTTTCTTCTGCGCCACATGATAAAGTAATAGAAGAGGCTGCTCTTCGAAAGAGTCTAGGAAGCAATACTACCAATACTACTCAAAGAACTAGAGACGACGATGACTCAGAGTCATCGTGTAGCTCGGTAGATAGCAATGAGATGATGCTATCATTAGCTGCCAACTCAACTGCTACCATAGAAACAAGCAATATTAATAGAGGACGAGGTAGAAGTAGAAGCAGAAAGAAGAAGAGTGGCAGAAAGAACTTGCGAACAAAGTTTATACTAGAGTCACTCTATGTGGAAATATCAACACTGAAGAAAGAAAATGAAATGCTCAAGGAGATATTGGGCAATATTCAACAATCTAAGGATATACAAGATGAGCTGGAAAAGTTGGGATTAGATAATAAAACATCCCAACAGGGCTGCCAAGTCCCTTGCACTGTAAGTGTTTCAACAGACGCTGATGCGGGAAGTAACAGCGATTTATTAGAGCAAGATCTGAGCACGAGCGATAGAGAATGGGAAAGTCATATAAAGAAAGGAGAATGTGGAAGTAAATATAATTACACAGAGGAGGATACTGAAGATGAAGATATCCATCAACTTTTATATTCATGACGACATACTATCTTTGATGAGTCATATGAGCATATAACATTTGAGAGAACACCAAAAGGAGAGAGTGGATTAGCTGCTCAACGTATGTATAAAACATGAAGTAATGTAGAATAGATAAGTAACAAGCTAACAACAAAGCTAGAAACTTAGTTGAACTATAACGCCATTCAATAACTAATCTCTTGCCTATTGGCAACTCTCTCACTTATACTCCTAGCGAATTTCGGTACTACTTTATCGATAAGACACTGTATTCTCTAGTGGAAAATTGTCTATACTTTCGAGTAATCAAGTTTACTCTCCAACTTCTTCGTATCCAAAATCTTACGAGCTGCCTTCATAAAATCTTCTTCCAAAACATAATCCCTATCACTACGAATAGCGAATAGGCCAGCCTCGGTACAGATGTTTCTCATATCGGCTCCATTCAAACCATCTGCTAGTTTGACAACACTCTCAAAGTCAATATCTCCCCGTTTCGTGATGGAGGCAGAATGAATCTTGAGAATTTCTAATCGCTGCGTTTCATTAGGCTCGGGAATTTCAATCTTCCTATCCAATCGACCAGGACGTAATAATGCCGGATCCAATATATCAGGACGATTCGTGGCCATTACCATCTTAACTTGACCCTGATCTTCAAACCCATCCATTTGGTTTAACAATTCCATGAGTGTACGTTGGATCTCACGATCGGCAGATGTACCTTCACTAAATCTTGACCCACCGATTGCATCAATCTCATCCATAAAAATAACACAGGGCTGATGGTCACTATAAGAGAGAGTATTAATATAATATGAAGGGTTATCTCCAGCGGTGCTTTGAGAAGATAAAAAAAGGTAACAAGCATAAAAACATACCGTGCGAAGCCAAACATTTCACGAATGATACGGGCTGATTCGCCAATGTATTTGTCAACGATGGCAGAGGCCACGACCTTTAGAAAGGTGGCGTTAATATTCGAGGCTAATGCTCTTGCCAATAAAGTTTTTCCTGTACCAGGAGGTCCGTAGAGAAGAACTCCTTTGGGTGCCTATTAGAATAGAGAGATTGTGGATTAGGTGAGGTCAAACTATTAAATATAAATATCCAATACATGTATCACACACACACATCACAAACAAAATACTAACCTTGATCCCCACCCGAATAAATAACTCGGGATTGGTCAATGGTAATTCAATAACCTCTCTCAATTCTCGAATTTGTTCATTCAATCCACCAATATCCGAAAATGAAACTTTCTTACTACCCTCATTCTCCTCATCTTCGGAACTTTGCATATGAAATACCGTAGGATCAACCTCACGGGGTAATATCCTCATAATTGTTAATGTTGTCATATCTAATGCAACACGTGTACCAGGTTTTAATTTGTCATGGTTCAATCGAGAACGACAACCGACTACATATCGTGGGCCGCTGGATGCTTTGACAATATGTCGATCATTATCTAATCGTTTTAATACATCGCCAATAATCTGTCCAACAGATTGGAGTGCGGATAGATCATCTTCAGTCTTTTGATAACGGGTTACTAAACCTTTAACATCCTCACGCATACGTTTAAGACGAGCTTCAGTTTCTCGATGTTCACGTATTTTTGCTCGGTACTGGAAGATTGCGAGTTTGACGGTTTATGAAGAAGTTGAAGAAAGGATATAGAACTTCTGTTAGTACATATGGTTTGCAATGGTTAAGGCATGAAATCACATGAAAATACTAACGCGGACTTTACCTGTTCGAGTACTTGCTCTCGCTCGGATGGAGCGGCACCTGCATCTTCGGTCGACATATTTTAATTTAGTGAGGGTTCTTCCGTCAAATAAAAGATAAGGTAGTGATATCAAGTTGTAACAACAAAGCAAACAATAACTGAAACAAAAAGATGCTTGCTGAAAACTGAAACCCTACTTGCAAAAAGATACCGTCACCAGACCACCATTATCAAACCTCACCTCACAACCATTTATTTAAAGAACAACATTTACAGACATCTATTATCGATATAGTAGAAGGAGATTATCATTTGCAAAAGCTCCAGTATATTATAATCATAAAGGTATTTGCTAGACGGCGGTGACCGATCGATATAACATACATAACAATCATGTCAAAGGACGACGAATCAGATGATGGCAGCTCTACTTCTTCATCATCTAGTAGTAGTAGTGAAGATGAGCAGCAACAACATCAAAACAAAAAGCAACGTACAGTCCCTCCTCCGCTTGAGATAGCCCCTACGGCAGATGCAGCATCGACTGCCATACAACAACAAGCAAACTCTGCATCTCTTCTCACTGGAGCAAAGACTAAATCAAATCGATTAATAGTACTACTCGATCAAGCTAAACTCGAAACAATCAAGAATCGACGTGGCAATTATGAACTACTAAACTGTGATGATCATAGAGATTTATGTAAAAAGAAACTGAAAAAAGATCCCAAGGAATTCCGTCCGGATATTTGTCATCAAGAACTACTAGCATTATTGGACAGTCCACTAAACAAGAGTGGACATTTGCAAATATATATCCGTACAAGTCGTAATGTATTAATTGAATTACATCCCTCGGTACGTATACCTCGGACATATAAACGTTTCGCTGGGTTAATGGTACAATTATTACACAAGATGAAAATCAAGGCAGCTGAGAATGGTACGACATTAATGAAGGTTATTAAGAATCCATTCTCACAACATTTACCCGTCGGTACACATGCATATGGTATGTCATGTCAGGGATTACTCTACACACCGGCAGGGTTGACAAAGGCGTTAGTACCAATCAATCCTAATGATGAAGGTACAAATCAAGTTTGCTTCATTATTGGAGCCATGGCTGCTGGACATGTTACCGTGGATGATCATCCGTATATTGAAAAGATGTTTAGTATATCAGAATATCCATTGAGTGGTGCTACGGCTATCAATAGGATTTTGGGAGCAATCGAGAATCAATGGGGAATTGTCTAAATGTGACATCTATACAAATGAGATGAAAGAGTGGGTTGTTTCTATCGAGAGGACATGAATGGCCAGCATAATCTAAAGATAAAAAAAAGAGAGTGTGAATTGTGAAAGCAAATAAAATAACTATGTAATGAGAAGAATACTGAATGTAAACTCTGAAGTGCTCAGAGCAAAGTGCAGTTAGACTTATCATCTGACTTCTAGATAAGCACTCATAGCTTGCTTTCCTTTCCAAAAAAGAGTTTTCACCATGTAAACTCGATCGTGCACCTTTACTCTGACTACCACACATAACATTGGCAGCCATTGCAATAAAGACTTACTAGGATATAGCCATAGCCATCAGTAATACTTGAACAGTATTGAGGTGGCAGTAGTGGCGGTATCAAAGAACAAATACATCAAGCTAAGACGACAAGCATTAATTAATAAAAATACAAACGAGAGTGATTACGACATAATTTACACCTCACAATTCAATGGAGCGCCAAGCATCCATAGATAATAATCCCTGCATCGTCTATGTCAAGATGATGAACATATAATATTCTTCTATCCTGGCCCAGTCCAATTAATATATGGGTCTGAATCTTCCATCAAGGTGGCCGACATTGCAAAACATTTAGCATCTGCAAAGAAAAGGAGAAGAAATATCAATCATTTATCATTCATTGGATCAACATTTAATGAAGGTACACGGACTGTATTTCAAATGCTAGGAAAGAAATTACGAAAAGTTAAGAATATCAAGGCCTTGACCATATCCAATATACCTGCTTTCGGTAATGTTGAATTACTAGCCCTTGCACCTTTTCCTTAATTCATCCAAACGTTTAAGGGTCCTGGATTTATCTGGTGCCTCATTTAATGGTACCGCGGTTAACGAAATCCAACGTTTCTTCAGACGTAATTCATCACTTGAGGTATTGAATTTAGGAGATAACCAGTGCTTGGGAGATGACGGGGTAGAGAGTATCGTATCTTCTCTCGAATCCAATACGAAGAAAAAGAACAAATTGCAAGTACTTGCATTAAATAATTGCAGTGTAGGTTATAAAGGGTTATCATCTTTGTCGACCTTTATCACAAAAGGGAATGGAAGAAATCTAGCTGTATTGGAATTGAGTAATAACACTGTTTGTGATGACGGGGCGAGGATACTCGGAAATGTGTTGAAGTCAAACAGGTCCTTACATACATTATCTCTCCAGAACAATACCGAGATAACAGATTTAGGTGCATCAAGTGTACTTTCATCATTGGGAATTCACAAGGCTACTTCAGTCAATATGATTGTTGGCAGCAATCATGTTCTGAAGTCCCTTAATCTCGAGGGATGCAACATTTCAAGCAATTTGCTCAATCAAGTAAAGCGGCTCTCTGCCCAGAGCAAGTTGCTCAGTACCGAAAATGGGGTTATTCGATTAAAAGTATCAGACTATTATTTGAAGAATGCACAGTGTGGCGTGGCTCTTGAGGAGTATGACCTCGAGCTCATGCCGTACATCTTGGCGTTTGTGGGCAAGTCAGGCAGCACTACTCTCTTGCATGTTACACTCAAGAGCATGCCTATATTGTATTCTCAATACTCTCCTCAAGTCAAGAGTCTTACTAATGAGAAGACTGTTGATAATTTGTTCAAGTTACCTACTCAATCGAGAAGAGTAAGAAAGTATTACGACATGTTCTCAATGCAGGTTTCTAGACATACGAAAATGGTTCGATGTCAAGACCGACGTAAGCATAACAAACACGAAGCCTCGTCGGTCTCTCTAAAAAGTAATAAGAAAAGATCGTTATCATCTAACACACATCTATCTATTACAACTTTTACTCTATAAATCATGTAAATGTACATAGCAGCTTAGCCAAAGATCAATAAGCACTTAGCAATGCGATCGACACAGAGATGGTAGCATTTCCTCTAGTCCTTTTTCTTGTTGGGGCCATGAAGTGTCTACGTCTACATCCACAGTAAAATTTGAGCTCGGGCAGTTTATAGAAAGCTTGGTAAATTTGCCAGTTGTAGTATCTAGTGTTCCCTCTGCTGTAGCAAGCTCGCAGCTATCACAATACCACCACTTCTCAGAGGCATCATTCCACGGAGGGAATGTCATACATGACATGTATGTACAAGTAGTACATGGATTAGTCTCTCCATCACCAGAGAATAAAAAGACGCTGGATGCAATGATTCCTGACATGCAAACTAGAAGACCAACCGAGCGAAAGAAGAGAATCTTAAACTTGTGAAAGCACTGTCTTTCATCTCCAAAGAATTTAGGAGATACTAATTGAATTGTACTCAACCCACAGAGGAAGCCGTAGATCATACCCCCTAAATGAGTGAAGTTGTCAACAAATGCTGGAAGATGCGCGTTATACGGTTTATGAAGACGAAAGAGAGATGATTGTAACATATGTTAGTACATGTGGGTTGCAAAGTCAATCAAATAAAGGCAAACTAAGTTCAAATGTAGCATCCAAATCGCCGAGTCTTCATGTCGAACACACGAAATCATATGATAAAACAATACTGACGCGGACTTTCGTGTAAGCCCTATAAGACAATTCAGTACGATATCCAACAAAAGTACTATCAAGACTTTAGCATGGCTCAGGCGTGCCCCTCGTTCATTGACAAACTCATTGAAGAGCAGTCCCCAATTCATGATGATATCTAAAGAGTATTGAGACATGAACGATAATCTATGAGCAAATCATAAATTATGTATACTCTATCACACACACAACTCACCAGCAATACAGCCGCCAATCAAGCCGAATATCCCTCCAGATGCACCGACCGTGATATACTCGGGGAGGAAGATTGCCGATAATATAGTTCCTCCCACGGCACTTACGACGAATTGGACAACAGCCGGGAAGAAGCCATGTATCTGTTCGATTGCCTTTCCTACAAACCACAAGGCAAACATGTTAAGAAAGAAGTGAATCAGGCCTATATATGGATAGAGTTGTGTCAGATAGAAGCAGATAAGGTTAGTTCTCGAAAGAGCTGACAAAACACATAAATACATGCATAGATATACTTACCAGCGTGTAATATCATTGGAGATGCAATACGCCATATCTCTTGCTGTACAACGATCAAGTAGGAGTCCTTGGCACCGAGTTTAAGTAAGGTCTCGGCACTTGGGCCAATCATTGGGTTGACTGATAGGGGCTCAAATTTCCAACCGTTTAAGTAGATTGAAGTTACCATCATTGCAGTACATGCTGATACAACCAGGAAGGTAAAGAATGGCCGGTTGAACCTGTAACATAATATAATGATATAAGAAAAGAGGATGTACTGAGGAAGACCACAACCAAATAGTATGGGTACTCACCCATCATTCTTCATCGCCTCATAATCTGCCCACTTCAAGTAAGGTTCTTTGTTAGTTCTCCTCCAAGCTGCATCTTCTGCCCATTCAACGTCAAGTTTCACTCCTGATAGATGATCATATAGTCCCAAGATACCCCACAACCTAGCATTACCATACTTGCTCCTCCTTTTCTCTCTGGCAAATTGAAAATCCCTTAGTCGACGCGCTAGTGCCGGTGCTGTCATATTATCAGGATTAGTATCTCTCCAATCAGATGAGATTTGTCCAGCCAAATCACGCAATCGACGTTCCATCTCCTCTGGTGGGACAGCTACAGCATTAGAACCGCCGCCACTTTGGATAGTGGGGAAGATTGCTTCAGTTGGTTTCTTCTTGCGACTGAAGACTGAGCCATTATCGTTGTTACCAGTCTTACGGCGTTTGGCCATATCATACCCCATAATTGTCTTACAGTTCTCAGGCACGCGATTCCCAAAGTCGTCGCGAACAGTTAAGATACTTTGTGCATTAGTGTAAACTGATTCACTATCATGTGATTGAGCCCATCCAATATCATTTGTATTCGTAGGTCCATTTTTCTCATGCTGATATTTTAAGTACTTTGATAGATCGTATGTACTGGGCGAATCATGACATTCTACTTCTGATTCGATTGTATAGCTTGCTGATAGAGTTTGTGAGTAGAGAACACTTGGATCAGCATGGATTGTATCGCCATCATCATTTGAGTACATCAATCCAACTTCCATTGCAAATAGTGAGTTCTCTTGTGATTCAGATAGAGGCGGAGGACAACCTTCAACATCCTTCATTCCATGTTTGCTCTTCATATCATCATATATATTGTTAGCGGTTGTTGACATACTATCACTCCTAGATAATCCTCCAATACTGGCATGCATTAAATCCCATATCCCTGAACCTTTTGATGATTGATTTAGTGTAGGAACTCTTGGACGATGGTAAGGGTGCTGTAACTCTTTCCCCTGTTGATGATGGTACGATGACGGCGTACGACTATTATTACTACTACTCTCCTTTTTGGCCTTCTTCTTACTGAATGTTGATTTCCATTCTCGTTGTATATCCCACGAAGATGTTTGTGATAGATTCTGATCATAAGCTGCTGTTGTTTTTGTATCGGATGATAATTTCTCTTTATTTCTACTAGCAGTTACGTCACTGCTGCCGACTTTCTTCTTCTTTCTATTAGGAGTGTCAACTTTAGGAGCAACCATCTCTTTGTTGTCAATATTACCACGAGTGTCTACAGCAAGGAGTGTTACTTCCTGACCTGCCGACCCTTCCGAGTTTGTGCTGCCGTCTACTGCAAACTCCTCAGTTGTCTCTCCGCTAAGAATGGCCACTACACCACTTTCTTCACTTTCATTACTAATATTAGATGGCGTACCTAGTCCACCACTCCAACTATACTTGACACCAAGCATGGTGGCATCATTACTATCGAAGGAAGATTGATGAGATCCGAGTGTTGATAATGGAGAGGAATTTGCATTTGTCAGATATGGAGACTCTGAGCCGCACCGATCTCTTTCTCGAGACGATGGCATTTCAAACTATTTGTTAAACTGTAAGTACACGGTATGATGGATTTGATGTCAGTGCAACCTCTACTATTGCAATAGTATAGCCTCGAGAAGTGGCGGCAACAAGTGTCATTTTTTTGGGTGAGAGAAAAGATACCGCCGCAAGGAAAAAGATACTTACATACGATCTACCTCGTACTTATCGTAGTACAAACATACATGTATGTCCTGGACGATAGATTATGATGACGGCTGACTATATTATGACTATATGGTTGGTTGTGATGAAGACCAAGATGACGGCTGGCTCTATTGAGCTGATTAGATGACAAAAATATATCATAATTTATATAATCTAAGTCCATTATGACAATAGTCATATTTGGGCTCAATAGGCTTACTTGGCCTTGTATTACTACTAGGTACTTTCAAACGTCTTACTTTTATTTGGTTATATAGTTAGAGTACTCTCAACCTTCCCCACAGTGACCTCACTTTTAATTATGTGAGATACAGATTCTAATTAGATATCAACCTCTCCACCAAATGGAGATGAAATGTGCTATTATTATTATCTCTCTCTTCTCTCTCTCTGGACAGCACCCACTCCATGATCTTTAATAATCATCACCCTTACTCAATATTTCCTTACATGTTGGTCTCAATATCAATGTGTGTTCATACTGTGCTGTATAGCTCCCCTTCACATCTACTAGTGGTGGATATGCCTGTACAATTCCAACATCACAAAGATTCTTCAATGCTCCCATGTACTTCTCCTGCTGTCCCTTGTTACCATTCACGGTGAACGACCCTCCATCCTCACGCTCCAGCCAACGACGGCAGAATGCTAATGTCCCAAATGTTTTATTGATATGTGCCAATAACTTTTTAGAACGTGGCATACGTAGTGGTACATGTGGTGCGTGGAAGTTCTTCATATAATGCGAACATTCCATATCCTCCACAATATATCCACGTCCTGTAGTTCCAAAGGTTTCAATAGCAAAGATTTCATTCTCCTCCATCTTGGTAACATCGTCACTTTTAACAATTGGGACAGATTTGCCGGCATGAATCTGGTATGGTCCAATGGAATGGCCATTGAGATTGCGTATACACTTGACAGGATATGTCTTCCCATCCAACTCCACTTCATAACTTTCCATAACCTCCTGAACGGCTTCACCAACGTCACATAATCGAACATCAATCCCAGCAGCTTTAATGCCCGCATTAGTCGCTTCTTTGACAGCCTCTAACAATGGATCATACTTGGGATTGAATGATACCGTCCACGCACAATCTATAATCCGTCCATCAATTTGAGTACCAAAGTCAACCTTCATTACATCATCATATGATAATACCGTATCATCACCTACGTTGGGTGTATAATGTGCTGCTACATGATTTAAAGAACATCCTGTGGGGAAACCAATACCCCGTTCTAATCCGTGTTCTACTACCAACTTACGATTCATCTCCTCAAGACGTTCACACATATCAACTAATTTAATACCAGGTTTGATAAACGATTGTGAATAATGACGAACTTGACGATGTACCTCAGATGCATGACGTAACTTGGAATATAAGTTTGATTGTATTCGTTCTTGTGCACGTAATTCTTCTGAGGAGATACGATGGACATTGGATTCTAATGGATGTTCTTGAATTTCACCCTCGGGGAAGGGTGGTAAGTTTGTGTTGGTAGTGTTGCCATCATCATCATCGCCACGGAATAGATTAACAACGGGTATAGAGGGTGGTTCTGTTTGACCATGTGCAACATAATAATCTGTAAAACTACCCTCAGCGAGCATTCGACCTTCGGCCTTGTTTGATGGAGTACCCTTCGTCAGACCATTCGCTGCAGATTTCTTCTTCTTCTTTTTCTTCTTCTTTTCTGCAATGGGGGATATGGAAGGCGTGGGATATGGTATAAGATACAATGAAGGTAAGATGTATTGCAAAGGAGATGTCAAAGAATAATGCATATCTTACTTTTCTTTTTCTTGGGTGCGTCGGCGGCGGCGCTATCGACTACGCCGTCATCTCCCTCTTCCTCATCTCCGCTATTATCTGCTACTTCGATATCCGCCAGCTTTTCTATTTGATCATCCGTCATATTGATTACTCTTGGCTGCTAAAAACAATGATGAGTGGATGGCAGAGAAATTTTTGTACGAATAAAAAAAAAGATATCATTTCTCTCTCCTCCATCAACTACCTGATTTGTTGGAGACAGATGCCAGCCATCTCTGCCGTCATCTCAACTAACCATATAATCATAATATAGCCAGCCGTCATCTTCAACAGCGATTTAATTGACTTCTACACCATAGATAGATAGATATCCGTTTTTACATCTCCACCACTCCTTTGTTGGTTTGTTGAGTTCAAATGTTAGTAAGATAACAATATCAAAGATAAGACATCTTGATAAAGGTATATAACTATGAACAAAGATAAGACAAATGAAGTAAAAGGATTTGCCGCGGCATCAGGGGAGGGTGCCAGGGGTGGCAGTGGTGGTATAGCAGCTTTATCGGGGGCTGTCTCGAAGAGCAATAGTTCATCAATTGCAACATCAAAAAAGCCTGACGTTGCATCCACCACATCGACCACATCAACTACAAAAGCTGCTCCCCCAACTAAACGAACCAAGAAAAGAGGACCTACTAAAAAGAATAGTATGTCATCAGGAGGTGGTGGATCATCTGCTGATAATATGTCGTCAGCAGCGGAAGAAGAAACTAATATAACGCCTCTATCAGAAACAACAACATCCAACTTTAAACCATTATCATTGCAACAGATTAAACTCCGTTTAAGTCAATTGATTGATAAACTACCAAAAGATTTACCAGAAGCTCCACCCGATTATAATAATGATACTACCGACAAGACTTTATATGAACAATTTGCACCCATCAAAAAATGGGCCAATACAATCCAGGTAATTGTTGAAGAATACAATCTATTAATCTCGTTGGTTTCATCAGCGACTTACAAATGGGGAGTAGATCGTTCAGGTGCTAGTCAACAGAATTTATCTGTAATGAATGCCGAACTACAGCAATGTCAGGAAGTCATTTCAAACGTTGTTAGTCCACGGTTGAGCAATGTATTATGCCCAGCTGTTGATGTGTTGATTGGAAAGATTGAAATCATTCGAGATGGTAAAGGAGATGAAGGAGGAGATGGAGACGACGAGGCTCCTGCGAAGAAGAGAAAGTTGAATGATGATCGGTTATCCGCCACTGAAACAAATAGCAACAGCACTGGCAATGAGAAGCGAATCAATCACTATACACGTCCTCTCGTTGACCAAAATTATTCTCATTTATGTCACTGTATACTAACAAGGAACGCGGAAATGATTAGGCATACGGTGGCAACATCGATTTATACTGCACAAAAGGTGATTGGAGACTACTTGCATGCAATGAAGAAAGATTCAAGTCATGAGGCTAGCAAGGGAGGTTATTACTAAAAACATACAAATGAGTCTGTGTACTAAACTAAGCTTGTATCAGCTATGAGTATCAGCTAAACTTTTATCCTCTTTCATCTTTGCAATATAACATCTTTACAATCATTAAAGGTGACTCCTATCTCAAAAAGGATACCGACAGCCATCATTTTTTTTCTAGTACAATACTCTTGGCAATGTTGAAGTGATGTGTATACCTATAGGAGAAGATTAATTGACAGCAGCAAAGCTTTCCTCTTGATAATATTAAGAATGGTTCGATCAATATTGATAACAGTATTGACAATTATACTGATAGTTGAATCTTCAACAGAACCTGTAGCTAATGAAGGTGATAGTGATAGGTCGAAGGAAAATGAACATGATGTAAAGAATGAGAAGAGAATAACTATCCTCAATATAGAGGATTTGTTGAATTTAGAAAAGAGTGATATATTCGGTTTAGGGAATATTCATGGGACGAATGATATTCCCCGAGATATGATAGATGACGGTATAAATAGCAATCCATTATCTCCAGGTTTGTACGGTTGTTTTATATTGTAATTGTTCATGTGTCGTGTAAAATAATGTGTACTAAACTCTTCATTATCGTATGCATATCTAAGATCCATCATGCATTGAAGAAATTAATGATGACAGTGATGGTGGAGAATGTTGGAGTCCACCAGATAGTACAATAGAAGAGGAAATAGTCCAAGAATGTGATGATGATTCCAAATCTCCGAGATTAGAAACTTTACCCTGGGGATATGGTGGAGCTGATC
>Ga0214481_100317_pt1 | contig 25690 bp, 17 predicted proteins | sample M1_20Mar14CPVII9_4_FD_165057 | JGI IMG/M metagenome (GOLD analysis project Ga0214481, IMG submission 165057) | Marine eukaryotic communities from Monterey Bay, California, United States - M1_20Mar14CPVII9sort6BwellG10 | ecosystem: Environmental > Aquatic > Marine > Unclassified | place: USA...
GTGACATCATCAAGACGAGTTTGTGGAGTGGAGAGAGAGAAGCCAATTCGAGCATGATAGTTTGGGACATACTTTGACATGCCACTGCCCATATCCTTCTCTTCATCTAGTTGCTTGTCACTAGGTAGATTAACTTTCAAGCCCAATCCAATCCGAGTTGCTGATAATGAGCTCACCTAAAAGGGCATAGTGTATTAGCAAGAGTGTTGCAATTATGAACAATGAAAATAAACAGGAAGAACTTACCGGTGGCTGTATCTTTGCTCTCTGTTCAGCACAAGGTATTTGCCTTTTCAATACAGTACAAAAGTGATTCCATCCTCTAGTGCAGCCAACACAATCATCCCCAAGTCCGGTAGAAAAAGGTCCGATCGGATGAAATTGTTCAACGGCTGTATCCTTGCTCGTGAAGATACTCTTCCAACATTTCCATTCTCTGCTTTTTTCTCTACCTGATGCCAAATCTTCCTGTGCCCTTGATACACTGACGAGTGGTAGGGGTCGGAATCGAGCATCATTAAGCAGCTCGAGGAGTATAGAGTTTTCATTGGGATTGGCACTAACTCTCACTGGCTGTGATTTGTGCTTGTTGAATTGATTTACCCTTGCACGGGAGCTTGCAATATATGCCTCATCTACTTGCGATAATTGAGACAGTTCGCCTGACTCTGATTCTTCTGTCTGTGACGTTCCATTCTCTTCTCCGGGCGACAATTCCATCATGGACTGGATAACTTCCTTCTCTTTCCAAGCGATGAGTCGTTCTTCGAAGTCCTTAATGGAGACGTCCACCCACAGCTTCCGATCGTCATTTCGCATTCCCATCCAGATAGAAGCTCCTTCTTTTGCCACTTTCTCATTCCTTGCTAATCCTTTAGGTAATCCACGGAAGAGTCGACTCTTCTTGTAAAGAGATCGTTCAATACCAGATCGATTGTGAAGTAGGAAGAAGAAGAATGCCGGTGTAGAACATGTTGGATGTTCAATATGATCTAATGAGTGAGGGCCTATCGCATCGTCATCTTCCTCAACAAATGGAGATTGATATCCAGATGATCTTGTTCTACAACGCAAAATACTTCTTCTCTTTGTTGGGGAATCCATTGATCTTCTCCTCATTCTCTCCTCGGATGATGACATACGGCGAAGAAGGTTCTTACCACCACCTTTGCCACTGCTCTTGCTTTTACTTCTACCCCTATTGTTGGTGGTCGATGATCGCCGTTTTTGTTCAACATTCTTCCTGGCTGGTTTCTGTTTCTTGGTTGGGGTTGGGATCATTGATTTGTTCTTCATACATTCGTGACAGAACCAAGGATCATCGTCATTCTCGAGACTTATTTTACTAGGACCAAAGGGCAGACAAGATTGATGATAGACATTTGGACACGAATCGCAACAAACAACTTCTCCTACTCCGAGACATATCCTGCAATAAAAGAGATTCCCGTCTTTACCAATCCTGTTGTCTCCGAGCGAAGCTCTCTTGCGAGCTGATCCAGTTACAGGCGGACGGTAGGAGAATTTCTCTTTCTTGCCCTTCTTATTACTGCCCTTCTTGTCTTTTACATCAAATGATTGCTTTCGTTTCTTGACTTTATGAGCTAATTGGGGTGGTGGCTCTGCCTCGGCATACTCCCTTGCCGATGCTTTTATCTGACCTTGAATAACAGCTGGATCGAGAGAGGCATATACATTCGTCCTCTTCCGTTTGGGAAAGCGTGGATCTGCAGTTTCCTGTTCTTTGGTGTCTACCGTCTCGACAACTTCTTCTTTTCCTTTAGGTTTGATCTTCTTTGGTTCTTGAGGAGGTCTATACTCTTTTGATTGGCGGCGGACAAATTTTTTACCTCCTAATCTAACTTTCACGGCAACTTGTTTGCCATTGGCCAAGTTAGCAACGAGAGTACAGCTCTGTATTAAATGATATGGTTTGAAAAGTTATATTGATATATATGTGAGAAAAGGATTGGGGATGATGGTTTGCATTCAATGTGTAACTGTCTCGATCGCCTCACAACCTTCAAACCACCCATATCATGATATGTCTCAGGCAGTACTTCAAGTATATAAAATGATAAACAATATATCTCCGATTGCACTTACCGTGGGTTTATTTAATGATGCTACATCACCTTCTCTAGTAGAAAGTGTATCCCTCTCTTTATTAACATCTGCTCCTTGGCTAATTGCACTCTCATTCTTTTCTTTACCCATACCCTCTTGAATAGACTTTGCTGCACTTTCGGTAGGAGTACTTTCAGTGGGATGAGACGAAGGATGGTTGCGTTTAGTGTTGGTAGATGTCAACATAGTATTGCCTAAGGAGGAGGGTGGTATTTTTTTATGTGTATGGTACTCTAATGCCAAATTCTCATCTCCATTGGCTTTATCCAGCCATACTAGGAAGCGCGATGCTTCCGCTTCTAATAAATCATGATAGACAGTATTAATAATAGAATATGGTGTTGTAAGGGTATTGCAATAAAAACATACTAAACTAAACTAAAACATACTAAACTAAAAAATAAAACATATCATATTATGTACTTACTTGAGTGGAAGATATGCTGTTCAAGAGGAGAATAATGGTGTGTTTCTTCAGTACCCCCGGTCTTTATTGGTATTCTTCTTTTAGTCCATCCATCAGGGAATCCCTCAAGTGGTTGTTGTTCTGCCTGATGATTTATTGTCTTGGCAGTAGTAGCCTCGTTATTGTTATCATTATTAGCAATAGAGTTTGACGATCCTCTGCCGCCGCTACTACTGGTACCGCCTGCTTTTTGGTCTTCAGGAGGAGGTTCCATATTAAATCTATGTTATCTAGCACTGACATAATATGAAATCTTATGAAGTTCAACATCGAGCGAAAACCTAAAACCGAGCAAACTAAAATGTGAGCTTCTTACGAGAAAAAGAAGACGACATAGGACTCTATTCTTTCCCTCACAATTTGACGAGACGCAATGCCAAGTAGGATAGGTAGTAAAGGAGCTGCAACCAATAGTGGTAAATAGTTACAGCATCAATAAGGCGGCTTATCATGCTTAGGATGGGATGTGTTAATGAGCATACAGATCAAACATTAAAGTCAAACCCCTTCTTCTACTAGCAAGCCCTTTTGTGTCCTAGAAGTCATTCGTCATTTTGTTCCAACTCTCTCAAGGTATTACCAATGATTAATTCACTGCTTGCAAAGTTATGTGGTTTCTTCAACTTTCTTCTCAATCGTTTTATCGTCCTCCTCCAAGATGCCACAGTCACTAAGGAAGAAAGGAATAAAGAATGCATGAGAAATAGTATATGTTGCAGTGTCATCATAACATCAGGTTCCAATATATTTTTTCTTCTTAAGAAATAGTATTTGTAGCATCGTATGTAGGTTCCAATCAATGGTACAACATTTATATACTTCCTTCTTACCTGATGATAATCTTTGCTTGTGGAGATCCGCTTCTTGTTCCGTAGGATTCAATCTCTCTAACGACATCCATACCATCTACTACACTCCCGAACACAACATGTCGACCGTCGAGGTGGGGTGTCTTTGCAGTGCATATAAAAAATTGTGATCCATTTGTATTGGGACCACTATATAGTTTGACCCAATAATGTTAGTATAATACCAAAATACAACTTCCTTCGGCAGTAAGTCATTATCAATGTTCTCTTACCTATTAGCCATTGATACTACTCCAGGACCGGTATGTTTCAGTTTAAAGTTTTCATCATTGAATTTGTGACCAAATATACTCATACCGCCAGTACCATTGTGATTAGTGAAATCACCTCCCTTTGTTGTCGTTATTGATATTGGGTATGCACAAAATATATGTTTTGAGCACAATATATCTTAAGCGTTCATGTGTTATACACTTTCAACTGCACTTACCTGAATCATAAATGACGGGATTATTCTATGAAACGAACTCCCTTTATACCTGAAGCATATATCATGGTATCAACAACAATAAGTTAAGTATATTCAATTTCTATGTATAATATTATACAAAAATACATATACAAAAGTTTGTGCACAGATAGAATCGGGCAAAATATATGACTAAACTAACTCACCCGATTTGTCGACCGTTTGCTTTGGTTCCTTTGCATAGTGCTTCAAAGTTCTGCACTGTTTTGGGGACTGTTGAGCCATACAATCCGATAACTATTCGCCCTAATGGTTGGTTGTTTTGTGCATTGATGTCAAAGTAAACCCGTTTCGTGATGGGTGCAGAGGGTTGAACAGGCTCATCAATATTACCCCCATTAGAGCTATTGAAAAGAGTAACAGCGCCATATCCTAGCCCCCCTGCAACAGCAAATATTGCAAGATTTTGTACAATTGTAGTTGCTGAAGAAGATCCATTGCTGCTTAGGTTTCTTCTTGATAGTAGATTACATCTATTATTGATAATGGATGATGGTGATGGTGATTTGGGGCATATCATTCTTGATGATATCATTGCAATCGATCTAGTTGTGGTAGAGAGAGCCACAGACATTAAAGGTATAGCTGAGGATAGTACCTCTAGTTACAATATCATAGGTAAAAATGATCTGATGTATGAGTGAATGAAAAGTCTTTTGGCGATTTAACAAACATAGAGTAGAAGGAAGGAAGTACCATCTGAGCTCTTCGTGCTCTCTTGCTCATCCTGCTAACATACACCACTTGCTCTTTTCTAACTTGGTAACATAAACTAATACCATTAAACGGTGTGTTAAGTTTAAGCACCCTTTGTGATCGTATCCTCTAGGGTATCCTCCGCACACATATTTACTCTACCTCCACTTTCATTCTTCTGTTATCTCTAACTCGCTCACTCGGTGTCCTTATTTTTGTGTCTTTGCTCGAAGGGCAGCATAAGTCTTCAACCTAACAGCATTGATCCTAATAAATCCAGCAGCATCACTGGGGTTGTAATCAAAGTCATCTCCTCCACCCTCAATGTCCATACTAGCCAAGTCAGGAATATACAATGCATTTGGTGATGTCCTTCCACGACAGATGATGTTACCCTTGTACAATTCCAAACTAACAACTCCGGTTACATCCTGTTGGGAGAATGTCACTGAATGTCGAATCAAGTCCATCTCGGGAGCGAACCAAAATCCATTGTAACACAAACGGGCGAATTCGCTTGCCATTCCCTCAGAGATACGCTTTACCTCACGATCCATACAGATACCCTCAAGGTCCATGTGTGCATCACGTAATAGTGTGCCTCCGGGAGTTTCGTATACACCACGTGATTTGATACCAACAAAACGATTCTCAACAATATCAATTCGTCCAATAGCGTTGGCTCCGGCAATTTCGTTAGCGTATAAGAATAGTTCAAGAGGATCGGTCTATAATTATGCCGGGTATTTGTTTGAAATAGTTTGAGTAGATATCATAAATCAAGTGAGTATCATAAAATGAGTATCATAAATCGAGTGCACATAAACAATCATAAATGTACATAAGATGTGTACAACTTTAAAAACAACTAGAAACATAAACTAAACATACCTTGACAGTACCATCCGTCTTATTTGTCAACTTCACAGGAATACCCTTTACAAACTCAATATCAACCATTGTACTAGTTTCAGGAGCGGCTTGGGGACTAACAGACATTTTAAAGATACTCTCTTCATATGTCTCGGCGGCATCCTCCAACATTCCACTTTCATAACTAGTATGGAATAAGTTCTCATCAATTGAATAATTCGATTTTGGCTTAGCATCTACCGGAATACTGTGTTTGGTACAGTATGCCAATAGATCCTTACGTCCCTTGAATGATTCAATGAATTCAGCATCACGCCAAGGCGCAATGGTTTTAATCTTTGCATCTAATGCCTGGGCACACATTTCAAATCGAACTTGATCATTACCCTTACCGGTGGCACCATGTGCGACATATTCAGCACCCTCCTCATTGGCAATGCGTACCATCTCCTTGGCAATACATGGCCGAGCAACCGATGTTCCAAGTAGGTATCGTCCTTCATAAATGGCATTACACTTTAATGCCTCGAAGATGTAATTCTCAACAAAGTCAGCCCGTAAATCAGTTACTACACATTTTAATGCACCGCATGATACAGCCTTGGCCTTGACTGCTTCAAAGTCTTCATGGTGTTGACCAACATCGGCACAGAAGGCGATGACGTCGAATCCTTTTTCACACAACCATTTAAGAATGACGGAGGTATCTAAACCTCCAGAGTATGCAAGGATTACCTTAGGTTTGGTAGGAGTTGACATGATTGTATTATATTGTTGGTATAATATAGCAAATTATGAGAGCTCTTCTATTGGATATCAATTGCAATTGCAACTCTCAATAGGAGAATGAGTGGATGGGGGGTGGAAGGTTGCTATAGAAGCAAGATAAAATAAAGATGGTTTGGCGAGGAATTGTGACATGCGCGTGTCTACTAAAATTTGAAAACAAACGGAGAGTAGGATATGAGGTCTGTTGCAATGGGGAGACGATAAACCATATACTCAAGATGATGACTATATGGAGTATTGATCAACTTGTTCGCATTATATATTATCAATACTTGCAAGTACTTTACCACACGAAAAATACAAACGTATAATTAGATATCAGTATAGTAACATGAAACAAATAATACCTCTTCTAATATTATTATTATTCAGAGGAGTAGCTGCTTCTTCTGTAGATATAAATGATAAACACAATAATGAACAATCTCAAAGACAGCGTCTTCGGCCTGAAGAAGTTGGAGAGAGGTCGTATGGTCAAACGAAAAAAGAAGATATCAATAGATCATTGGCAAATCCACCAGGAATCAACAGAATCAACAATAACCGAGGCAACAAACCAGGTATAAATAGACAACATAATAGAGGCAATGCACCTGGTATTAATAGGAATCAATCATCAAATGTCAGCCATCATCGTGGGGCTAACAAGAGAAATATTGTTCGTCAGCAGAATCGGAAGAACAATATTCAATATAAGAGACATAAGAAAAGAGGAAATGCATACCGCAATAGTAACGGTAATGGTAGAGGAAGAGGAGGTATCAAGAAGAAGAATCAGATGAGAAATCGATACGGTAGTATAAGTGTTGAAAAGAATACTACCAAGCCTCCCCCATCACGTCCAATACAAGATCTCGGAAGTAATGCCAGTGGTAAGAAGAAGCCAATGCTGCCATATCCGCCTCAAAAAGGATGGTATAGACCGCCTCCCAATAGTTGGAGTCCACCACCACCATTACCGCAAGGAGTATGGGGAGAGTCACTAGAAGTCGAAGGAGAATATTCAGTCAGTAGCAAGTCATACAAACAAAGGGGCAAAGGTAAATCTGGCAAACATAGAGTTGGAAGTGAATCGTTGGATGTTAATGTCAATATTGGATGGCAACATTATAGCCCACCGTCATCCTGGAAGAAGCCGAGCTGGAGTTCAATAAACTGGAATAGTCCTCCTACATGGCATATACCTCCTACTACATGGGAAAAGCCACCTCAATATCATCCACCAAATAGTAGTTGGAAGCCAGCGAATAAGCCACCGCCAAAGATGGAGCTTGAACCTATAAGCTGGGAGCCACAGCAGGAGTTAGAAGCCGGCACTACGTCGCGATATACATCTCCATCTGGAATCAAAATGTGTCCGTGTGAAAACAAACCAAAGATGCCTCTTCCTCAACCTCCAAATAAAATGATGCCTTACTCTACCAAAAATACTGCAAAGGATCCATCTAATCCAATCTTGAGTGGAGGCAAAGCGAATAGATCTGAAAGTCATGTCAATACATTTGTCAATGATAAGAAGAAAGATAGAAAAGAGTTCAAGAAGCATATACGTGAATCAGGCGGTACGAGACAGGAGGTGAAAGATTATGAAAGTAACGGTGATAGTATGAGATTGTTTAGTAATTGGGGAGGACCTTCAAATATCAATGGCATACCATTGCTATGTCCAGTAAGTGTTATAATTTGCTTTTCTTTAAGTGTACATCATCATGCAATTATGACTCTAACTTTAATCTTCTCGATAACAGTGCAAGACACAGCCGCCGACAACAACACCGACTACCTACATGCCAACAACTATGGAGCCAGAAGAAATTCCGGAGCCTCCATCGACCTATTTCCCAACTTGGTCGCCTACAACTGAAGCTACTACAAACAAGCCATCCCCAAAAGCAACCACTATGTTCCCAAGCTTCAGTCCTACATATTCGCTTCCAACATTCAGTCCTTCTGATGCAGAAACAGACAAACCAGTAAAGCCTGTGGACACAATGATACCCACATACTCTCCTACGATGGCATATCCGACATTCTCGCCATCGGTTAGTGAAGAGGAAGAAGTCGTAGTTATAACTGATGACAAGCCAACTGTTCAACCTTCCATTTCGCCCACTGATGAAGTTGAAACGACAGAACCTTCCACTTCACCAGTAGTAACAGCATCTTTCCCAACATATTCACCGACTTATAAATGGCCAACGTACGCGTAAGTCTCTAAAGCCTGTCGTGATATATGACTTCTCCATTTTACACACTCATATGATATCTTGCTCTTCTCGCATAGGCCTACTGGAGCTACAGATACATCTTTCAGCCCCTCTACTTCCAGTATACCTTCTACAAGCTCTCCAACGTCTACCAGCTCTCCTTCATTTAGTCCAAGTTTGTTATCTGAAGATCCTTCAGATACACCGTCGTTCATAGATACCCCCTCTCCGATCTTATCAATGACTCCTCCTCCAACGAGCGGCATGAATAGCACTGAATCAATGAGTCCAACTGTAGGAGATAGTACGGCGCCGACAGTCACTTCTTTTCCTACAACGAGCAGTGGTCCGCCACAGGTAGCCAATTCACTCACTAACACAAACTTACCTTCGAGTTTAGTAACGCCACCTTCAGATGCTACTCAATCTACCTCTCCTTCAGTATCAACGATCGGAACAGCTTCACCGTCATTATTATTAGGTACCCAGAGTCCTTCACTTTCTTTCTCGTCATCATCAAAGTCTCAAACATGTCCTGATGAGCTTGTTCAATCATATAACATTAATTCCGAGTCCACACTTTACTATGCAATGGTACCTTCAAGCCCTGTTGAGTCAAACAACGGTATACTGTGTGCACGACTTGTAGTGAACAATGATGGTGGCTGGATTGGCTTAGGTTTTTCTCCCTCTGGTACTATGGAGAACAGTCAGGCAGTTATTGGTATATATGATGAAGATACAGTTCTAAAGTATGATTTAGCTCCAGGTCAAACAACTCCAATGTCTGATGACAAACAAACGCTACAAGATGCATCAATCACTACTATGGATGGAAAGACAATTATGGAGTTTACAAAGCTTCTGGTAGAGGATGATGATGATGTTGAAATACTGGAAGACGGAGAAAACATCTTTTTACATGCTTGGGGAGGTTCTGCTCTTGGATATCATACTGGACGTCTTTCATTTACAATCGATTTTAGTGAGGATACCTCAAGACCTATCCCACCTCCTGTTGAGGAAGATGAAGTCGGAACGACGAATAGTCCAGTACTAGCTCTAACTCCACCCCCTTTACCGATAGTACAATCGAGTTAGTCGGGCAACTATCAAGTACCGAAGCTCCATCAAGTTGGTATCCAACTTACTATCCAACTAATAGCCCGCATTGAAGAGTAATTGATAATCTGGAAACATTATAACATAGCATAACACATAAATATAGGATATACTTAGGTTAGAACTAGACTTGATTGAGATAGACTCTGCTGTAGGGTACTTACTTACTAAAAAAACCTCCTCTAGGATACCTATGATGAAAATGAGAAAAAATGTCACAAAATTGAACGGCAACCCCTCACTCTCCCCCTATCAATATAACGAACGACAATGATGGCATACTCGTTTAGATTGGAAGGCCTTGGTAACTGAATACTTAATGCAAAGTATAGTGTCGATAGGCTTTGTGTTATAAGTATAACTTCATTGCAGCTCGTTAGTTGAAAAAAACATATCTTGTGATCATCATGAAACAACAAAGATATTCCAAAAGAGTAATAATACCATTGGTTGCCTCGGCAGCGGCGGCAGTGGCCGTCGCTTCTTCATCGTCAGAATTGCAATCCAATGATGGTAGTGGAGTATACGATGATAACATACCCGCTGAGAGGCATCGATTACGAGAGCATCGTCAACAAACTAATGAGATACAAGATGATTTAGATGTGTCGTCGTCGTCGTCATTGGTATCATTAGCAGCAGAGCCGCATCATCATCATAGAGAGCGAAAGCATAATCAAGCTAAGTTACTACTCAAGGGTCAAATGTCTGATACCATTCAAAGTGAAAGTAGGGCTTTATATCAACAGAAGCGCAAGGGGCATATTCCTGGTATAAATAAGCTCAATTCTCTTCATATTGCATCGAGAGCGTCAGATTTAAATGTAGGGGATATCACTGCAGTTAGAAATAAGACGAAGAAGAAGAACTCTTCTACTACTACTAAGAATGCTATACAAGCTAGACAAGGACACAAAAGGGGAGTAAATGCAAAGAAGAAAGTAGGGAAACAAAGACAGAATCAGAATCAAGGCGGACAACAGAGGAATAAGACTATACAAAGTAATAATAAGAAACCAAAGCCAATGAACCGAGGAGGTGGAACTCAAAGGAATAAGAAGAATATGAAAGATAATAATACTAGATATGGTGGTGGTATGAAAGAGGAAGGAGAGGAGGGAGAAGTAAATGAAGAGAAGTTGTATAGAGAACAAGTCAAAAACAAAATGAAGGATAGGATGAAAAACAAAAAGATGAAAGAGCAACAACAGGAAACTAAATATGATGATAGTGAAGACGACGACTACTCCTCAACGGAGTGGGATGCATCTATATCATGGTCATGGAGAGCAGCTGGTGGTGGAAAGTCTGGTAAGAAGGGTTATTCGGGAGGTGGTAGTTGGCATCGAGAATGGATACCCACTTGGCCTACTAATGAAGAGCCTGAGCTCTGTCCCTGCTCGGAGACAGAAGATGAGAAACCACCAAGTAGTAGTAGTATGACTTGGTACTCTCATCCATTGCATCCAGTGCTAAGTGGAGGGAAAGCGAACAGAGCTGAAAATGGCAAGAGAAGACTATGGAAACCGACGGGTCCTCGATGGCAGTCTCAGAAACAAAATAGTCCAGTTCACAATGGAATGAAAGCCATCAAATATGATGATTGGGCACCAAGTTATGGCGAGTACGGCTGGAGTCCGGGTTGGGGTAACGTGCCTGGCTATGCGGGCACACCGCATACTACAGATTGGGCCACTCCATCATGGAATGAATGGGGTACAAGTAGTGGATGGGGATGGAATCCAACATGGGCGCCTACGATGTGTCCATGTCCGACTAAGAGTCCTACAAAGATTGATCTGATTCAAACAAACATACCCACATACAGCCCAACTATCGGAACTCCAAGTCCTACAGTACTTGTTGAAGCATGTCCGTGGTTTTATTGGGGAGCAGATGAAGGTAGAGGTTTACCTTTGGGTAAGAATACAGAAACACCCGAATTCCAAGGGGATGATAATGAAGTAGTTGATCTATCTGCAGGGTCGCGTCATACCTTTATTATTGACAAGAATGGAAAAGCATACGTTTCGGGCTTTATCGAATCATTCTACAGTTATGTTGGACATCTTGGCGTTGATCGTAACTTGCTTAATGAAGGACCAAATGACTTTCAAAGTATAGACAAAGTGATCGATGGCGGTGGTAATGTGATACAACCTCCAAACTTTATGAAAGTTTACGCTGGCGCAGGCGCCCCAGGCGACTCTAGAAATATGCATTCTTTATTAATTGACACAGGTGGTAATGTGTATACTACTGGCAACAATAATAAAGGGCAGCTTTGTCTTGGTGATACTGAGGATAGAGACGTTTTCACAAAGGTGAATGGATTGCAGCCAGCAGTATCTGCCGCTGTTGGGCTTGACTTCACATTAATACTCCTATCAGATGGAACAGTATATGGCTGTGGCTCAAATGAGAATGGAGAAATCGGCGTCGGTCCTGATGTTGCATATACTATCACACCAAACAATGGAAATGGATTGAGTAATATCGTCGAAGTATCTGCGGGTCTAAACTTTGCCTTGTACTTGCAAAAAGGATTTGGTGATACCGAAGGAACTGTGTTTGGGAGTGGCAGTAACCTATTCAGTCAGCTCTGTCAGAGTACTGAAGGTGATCCTGTAGATATGCCCATGGAACTTGTAGTTAGTGGAGTTTCCTCTATCATGGCAGGAAGGGAATCTTCCTACTACCTCTTTCCAAATGGTTCAGTGAAATCATGCGGGCGTAATGATGAAGGACAATTAGCAGATGGAACATTTGTGGATTCTGACGAGCCAGGAAAGTCCGCGTTAGTATTGTTTTATATTGTTAATTCATGTGTTCAATATGAAATATTTGCGATTTGAGTGCCCTATTTGGCCTTCATATATGTTTAGTTGATTGTCTTTACAAGCCGTATACACTAACTTGAGTTACTATCGTCTCTCTTTCATCTTAAAACTGTGAACGCGCATCTTTCAGTAAAAGTCGACATCCCAAAAGATATCAAAGTTCACACTCTCGGTTCCGGAGCAAGTAGTCAATCAGTATTCTTCGTCGCCGAAGACGATATCGTTTATGCAGCTGGACAGAACTACAGATTTCAACTTGGCTTGGGAAAGATTGGGTCTGAAAAGTTTCCAGTGCTGGTAGAATTTGATGAAGGACCACCACTACATGAGATTGTCAAGATTTCTAGTAGTGGTACTCATACGGTTGCCATTAGTTGTGAGCTTTACACTGATATGCCCACGGTTTCGCCGACTATTGAGCCATCGATGCATCCAACATTCGAACCATCTGTCTCGGTAAGTCATTTGAAACCTTATGTGCATTTTGATTTTGAGGATACCGATATAAATTTTCAACTCAACTCTCTGCCTCTCTTTCTCTACTCAATTCTCACAGCCTACATCGAGCCCAAGCGATCATCCAACGAGATTGACAGAAGGACCTACCCAATCGCCTACAGAATCACCGTAAGATTTTCTTTGTTTCATTTTGCATATGAGTATATATTTTGTGTTCAAATCTGATACTTGTCACTTATCTTTCATACATATCAGGTCTGAGAGTCCAACAGAATCACCTACACTAACGCCGTAAGTTTATTTTTAGTTCCTTATGGTTGTTGTATCTTACATGCATAATATCTCACACATATTACTTATTGCATTTCTTTACACCTTTTTAGAACCGAATCCCCTACGCTAAATCCATCGGTATCCCCGACTTTCTCACCGTCACAAAGCCCGACAGAAAGCCCAACGGAGATGACGAGTCCTCCTACCCTCATACCGTGAGTATACACTTCTTGATACGTGTGTCTTAACTTTTTTATTGTTGCAGAAGATCTCTAACATTTCTTGGTCAATTTGGATACGTTCTTTACAAAACAACAGGACCTTCAGTCCTACTCTGCTACCAACAATGTCTCCAAGTCTCGTAGCTGTCAATTGGTATTACTGGGGTGCTGACGAAGGTAGAGGTTTGCCTCTAGGACAGAATACTCAAGTTCCGCTAGAGATTGAAGGCGAAATAGTCGATGTCTCTGCCGGCTCTCGGCATACCTTTTTAATTGAATATGATGGAACTGTACAAGTAGCTGGATTCATTGAGTCTGATTTTGGTTACAGGGGTCATCTCGGACTTGGACCTGTACAGAATTGTGGACCAAATGGTGATCCAAACAAGTTGTGTGAGAATACAAATGATCCGATGCCGATCAAGAAGGTCGTTGATGCTACTGGACGACTTGTTGATGCTCCAAGATTCCTCAAAGCTTATGGAGGAGTGGGCGTACCAGCTGATTCAGGTGAGATGCATTCACTGCTGATATCCCAAGATGGTAGAGCATACGTTTCTGGCAATAACAACAAAGGTCAATTATGTCTGGGCAATTTGAATGAAGATTATGTTGATTACTTTCATGAGGTGAAGGGTATAACAAATGCAAGACGAGGCGCGGTAGGACAAGAGTTTACTCTTATACTAACATCAGATGGTAATGTCTACGGCTGCGGTACAAACGAGGTCGGAGAAATTGGTCTTGGCGATAACGTAGATTATGCACCAAGTGCTACAAAGATTGATGGATTGAGAGGCATTACCGATTTGGCTACCGGTCTAGGCTTTGCTGTGTATCTTAATGAGAATGATGATGAGGTGTGGGCCAGTGGTACAAACTTGTATAATCAACAATGTGCCTTCACTGAAGGTAATCCGGTTACGAAACCAATAGAGGTATCTAGAGTAATCTTCGGTGGTATGAAGAATAAGGTCACTCAAGTATATGCCAATAGAGAAAGTTCGTACTTTCTCTATGATAACGGAGTGGTCCGGTCATGTGGAAGAAATGATGAAGGTCAACTGGGTAATGGAGACTTTGTCAATTCAAGTGAAGAGAAACCAATTGTGAAAGTTGACTTGAAACCAAAGGTGGAGAAACTTGGATCAGGTCCCTCAGCTCAATCAGTATTCTTCGTTGCTGATGATAATAATGTATATGCTAGTGGTATTAATGATCGATTCCAATTAGGAATTGATAAGATCGGATCAAAAGACAAGCCTGTTAAGGTTGAGTTCGAAGGTCCAGTGGAGATTGAGTTTGTTTCGGCTTCAGGTACTCATACTGTTGCGAATGGGAGGTATCTATAGCGCATATGATATGAGTTCAATGGTGTCTATCTAGGACGAGCCTAATTTAAAGTATATGTTTTTATGTTTATTTATAACTATTGGCTATTCGGTTTAACTTGATAAGTAATAACTATGCGGCTAATGAATACCGAAGATCAAAATGTGAGGCTGCTCTAATGCTACTTAAAGAAAGCAAAAGTCACAATTAATTTTAGCTCAGCCCACAATTGATTTGTAACTATTATCATTTTCTATTCCTGGCTATGAGATAATATGATGCGTCTTCTTTATTTCGTTTCTTAAATACCTCCCAACGAGCTCTAATTGTGCCTGGCTTTGCCTTTGAACCATTGTTTGATGATGTACCTGAGAATATCTTGTCAATACTCTGGTACTTTTCAGTTGCATTAATTTCATTGATACCCAAGTATATATCATCCGCCTCCTGTTGACGCTTATCAAGTTTATAAGTCCCACGCTTCTTCCCACGCTTCGTCTCACACTTCGTCTCAGAGCGCTCCCCCAGCTGTAGCTGTTGCACATTGTTCAAGGAGTGGTCCAATCGAACCAAAACTGTTCCATCCACTTTGTATGGATAGTCAATTGCGATGCCTTGCGAGGCAAACCAATCAAGATTTCTCAATACCCAATGAAGTACCTTGTGCCACTCTTTCTTCAAGCGAGTCTTCTTCAGAACTTCATTAAACAGTCTATTGCGCCATGGTATATACTCTTTAGGGCATTTTTTGTACAAGCCATCTCGTTTGCAGACCTTGGCTGTGGAATATACAGTATCTCCCTCTTGGAGATCACATTGTTCTGTCCGGTGATGTCCATCAAAGATATGATCAGGCAATACTTCACCCGACATGGTACAACTTTCGCCAAGAAGCGCCGTTTCAAATGCCGCAACAGCTTTATACCTACGTGAAACAACATCGTTACCTGAAAGCATCTTTGGCACTTCCCCATGAGTCTTCAAAGCATGTTCTGTCCTGGTTAGCAGAGTGAGAAGATGACTCCTCTCTACCAACTCTTCGTAAGTTAGCTCACAGGGGTTACATCTACCATTTAGTTTGACTTTATCCTCCTGCTTCTTCTTCACTGCTTCATCCGAATTGTGATCCAGATCAAAACACATGAGAGGATAATACGCTTGATCCCCTTCAAGCCCCATACCAAGATCATATCTCAAATGAAACATGTACCTCCGAAATCCGTTTGGCTTTTGTCTTACCCATTCTTCATCCATTAACCTAATGAGCTTTTGGCTAGGCTTGAGATTATTGGTAGCGGCATGGAGAGCTTCATACTGAGCTTGTTCTACTCGCTTACTCGCTTCCCACTCATCTTTCTTCTTGGGATTGCCATCAAGAAACTCTTCAAATTCTTCCATAAGCTCTGGTGGACTTGGAATGACTATTCTCAACCGGTGCAAAGTAGATTTCCCCTCGGCCTGCTTTGTACAAACTTGGCATATCCGTTCTCCATCTTCCAACTTAACCCACTCGGCATTAATATAACTCCACTTCTTCTTTTCTACACCGCACTTGCCACACTTCTTGAGAGGTCCATCTCTTATCTTCTTGTAATATGCATCCTTCGTTGATAATTCCTCGTTCATATCCAAAGAAGCTACTTGGTTGTTACCCACGGCGGCAGCAGCATGGGAGGTGTCACTACTTGCCGCTACCTCTGCTGCTGCCTCTGCTGCTTTCTTCCTCTCTTCTTCAAGCAGGTTCTCCTCAGCTGATGGATTAACTAACTGTTGCTTTTGTGCCATCTGCTGTTGATGTACAAACTGTTGCCGTTGTTGTCTTGACTTCCGATATTGCATCTGTTGCTGTATCTGTTGATATTGCCGTTGTTGCTGTTGTTGCCATTGTTGTTGTTGATACCGAAGAAATAGCTCTTTGTCACTCATACTTTCCAGTGTTGCTCTATCATAGTATTGAGGCAACTGCTGCTGTTGCCATTGTTGTTGCTGATACCGAAGAAACAGCTCTTCGACACTCATACTTTCCAGTGTTGCTCTATCAGAGTATTGAGGTGGCGGCAATGGAAGTTGATACTGTTGTTGAAATTGTGGTAACGGCATACCATAACTACTACGTGCTAGATCTTCATATAATTCACTCTCATTTCTGAGATTAGCAGTAAATGCCGATGATGGAGATGCTTGTATTGTCTGTAGTGTAGACATTACAGTCGTCGATGTATTATTATTATTACCCACACACTCCTTGGCATTGATATCATCATTATTGTAACCGGATAAGTCAGCTTCTACATTGGTAGGGGAAGGCTCCTTCCTATTATCCTCCACCACTCCATTCGACTCATTACCCTTTGCTCCATTCCCTCCGTTCCCTTCGTTATCCTTAACTCCGTTCCCATCGTTCGTGGGTGGTTCATTATTGTGTTGTGGAGCGGGTGTGCCGGTGCCTAACTCATTTAACCCATCACTTAACCCATCACCAGTAGATTCATCACCACTATTATCAAAACTAAACCCACCACGTGCAACCTCCATTCCATTCTCAACACAACTACTATCCAATTTCAAAGTAGTGGTAGTCGTGGATGATTGTGTAGCATTATCATGTAATGGCACATCGGCGGATGCTGTATCTAACCCATCAGTGGTACCATTGGTAGATTCATCGCCATCGTCATTATCAAAACTAAAATCCCCATCATTGACTTCCTCAGCAGCAACCTCAGCAGCAACTAAACTCTTCGTGTTAATCTCTTCTAATTCATCATCATCAGAATCAGTATCAGAATCAGAACTATATGCACCATTATTAGCAGCTGCTATATCTTCTTGTAACTTATCCACCCCGTCAACTAATTTATCATAATGATCCAATAGCGCCCGTTGTATAACTTTTATATTCCTCTGACCAATACCAAACCTCCACCCTTGTTTAGACGCTAGTGCACGGAGAGTTTCCTCGGCTAGCTCGGGACCCTCACAAGGGAATAGTATATCAATAACAGAAATTTCTTTATTGGATGAATCACCTAAAGAAGATGAATCATCCTCATCTGATGGACATTGCGGTCTATGAGTAGACGCATCGCCCGAATGTACTTTTTGTATCACATTCTTGGTGTCATTAGTTTTAGTTGCTAAACTTACATTTTTACGTTTATTATTGTTTGTATTACTAGTAGTATCGCCGACGTTAGTAGTAGTATTGTTGTCGCCTTCTTGGTCAGTAGGAGCTTGTTTTATGGTGGGCATAATGTTGGTATATTATTGGAGGTAGTTTGGCAATAAAGTATGCTATGAGACTAATTCCCATTAGGCAGACGATATCTTAGAAAAGATCTCATGGGCAAAAGGGCAAGCAAAGGGCAAAGTGGAGCGTCACAAGACCATCACTTTTATTTAGCTCAGCCCGCCCGGGCTTATGACCTCTGAAAAATTGATGATGATGAATGATGATGATACATGCAAGGTTGAGCTGGATGTGATAGAGTAGCGGCGGCCAACTACACTCCATATAGTATGAAGCGTTCAATATATCTACTCGGTACATTTGCCTTTTCTACTGCAAGTCTCGTCGATAGCGTTGTTCATCATCAACAGCAAAAACAATCTCAACAACAAATAAATTATGTAGACACGAATACTTATCATCATTATACGTACAATATAATACCAGTACCTCCTACAATCGATGTAGAATCACTTGATAATGATGTAGATGATGATAGTAGTGATTGGTATTCACATAATTATCGCAAGCTGCAGCATAAACCACATCCTTCCTATCTCAATCAAACGACCTCCACAACTAATCATCAACAGCAATACAATAGACGAAGAAAACTAACACATGCAACAAATGGTACCTTCCACAATCTAGTATTACTAATAAGATTCTCAGACCATACAGAACGAAAGTTACCAAGTCAAATTGATATATCACGCCTGTACAATTCGGAAGAATATTCCATATTAGAAGACTCTAACCAACAAAGTAAAGATGATATAATACCAACAGGTAGTGTACGACAAGTCTATTCACTCAATTCTTATAATAAATTTACTATCCAAACAACAGTCATTGATTGGATAACCGTTAAACATACCGAAGCATATTATACTAATAATAATCATGGTTTTAGTAAATTCAAGGAGGCTATTATTGAAGTATTAGAAGTACTTGATAACAACTACATACTACCAGATGGATCAATATTTGATTATAATAATTTTGATATTGATGATGATAATACATTAGATGGATTGGGCGTATTACACTCGGGATACGGCGCCGAGTTTGGTGGTGTTGATTGTTACAATACCCAAAATGAGAATAGAGTATGGAGTCACAAAGGTGGCCTTTCTTGGACATCCTCTTCCTCAACATCATCACCCGAACCCGTAAATGTCAATAGATATTATGTTTCATCAGCACTCCGAGGGAAATGTAAATCAAACATTGTACGAATGGGTGTGATATGTCATGAAATTGGTCATTACATTGGCTTGCCAGACTTATATGACGAGACATTTGATGGAACAGGACTAGGCGCGTATGATTTCATGTCTCAATCATGGGGATTTGATGGTAGCGGCAAGTATCCACCAAATTTAAGTGCATGGAGTAAAGTTCAAGTTAATTGGGCTACGGTCATTACTATTACAACCAATGGTCAGTATGAATTACAGGATAGTACATCGAGTAATGTTATATACAAAATAACACACGGATATCCAGATGGAGAATATCTATTACTTGAAAATCGTCAACCAATTGGTTATGACTCTAAAATCATAGGTAGTGGTGGTATAGCTATATATCATATTGATGATAATGTTAAGAATGGACAAAGTGATAGGGGATATCCTGGTGTGACAGATAGTAATAATAGTTGGCCACAAAGTGGTAAACATTATCAAGTTAGTTTATTATCACCTGATGGGAATTATGATTTAGAACGGGGTATTAATCAAGGTGATGAAACAGACTTGTGGAGTAGAACTACTACTGCTGGCGGCAGCAATGTATTGATGACAGAGTTAAGAGGAGGAAGTGATCAATATCCAAATACAGATGCATATCAAGAAGGTATTATTATTGAAACTGGTATACGAATATACGATTTTAGTATTAGTGATACTGTCATGACATTTCGTATTGATGGATTACCAGAAGTGGTAGAAGAAGAAGTGGTAGCAGCAGCTACTAGTGATAGTACAACAAGTAGTGCTGCCAGCATGACAACTTTAGAGAGTGAATATTCAGCACCAAAGAATGATGAATCAACATCCTCATCGCCACCACCTACTACTCAACGACCCACATCGAGTGCACCATCCCAACGACCAAGTAAATCTCCAGTAAAGAGTACACTTCCACCATCAACAACTACACAACCAACAAGTAAATCACCAACATTGCAACCTACAACTGCATTACAGCTATGTAACAATCTATGTTTAGAAGCAATTGATACATCTGATTGTCCAAGTATACCAGGGTTATTAGGAGATTGCTCGTCTATAGACATTGGTGAATTATGTGATGCAGACGGTGAATGTAACACTGAACAATCATTGGATAACTGTTACTTTTATGATGTCTATAGAAGAGTGGAATGTAATGGTACTGAAGATACTGCTGGTAATGGCGATGCTTTGCTCGGCAGTGAAGCAGACATGACGAATTGGCTAACACCATTCGAAGGCAATGATATATTGCCTGATTTAACGGATAGTCCCTCATCCACGCCATCGTCGTCGTCAGATAGTATCTCTTCTTCTACTACTACAACGCCACCACCATCTTCGGATACTCTCAGTAGAGATGATGACGATGCCAATTGTTTATACTATCCAGGATGGAACTTAGGTCTATCTTACTGTCTTCAAGATTGTCATCAACCATCTTACATGCAAGGAAATCCAACATTTGAATTTGCTACTATTGAATCCTGCTGTGACTTGCATTATCAAGGAACATCATCGTGTGCAGTACAAAGTGCAATAAACAGCACTTTGGGAAGGATTAGCGGACAAGTATGGGAAGATATTAATGGTAACTCATGGCAAGATTCGAATGAGCGTTCAATGGGCAGTGGCGTATTTCAAGTCCTCATCGATCTGTACTCTTGCAGTAGTAATAGTACTACTGCTGCCGCCACAAATAACCTTTGGATCAAGAGTACACGTACATCCTTGGATGGTTCATATCTCTTTGATACGCTATCCACTCCAGGATCCTATTATGTTCAAATAACAGTAAGTCCTGGATATCATCTAAGCACAGAGCAAAGTTGGCTAATCGATACTGAATATGATAGTGATTTTGATATATCTGGGAGGAGTGCGTGTATAGAGTTTGGAAGTGACAAAAGCACTGATTTAGATGTCATTCTAGATGCAGGTTTTATACCGAATCCTGTAACGACTGAGCTGGTTAGTGAGGCGGCAGAATCACAAGTACAGCAGCAGCAAGAAGAAGAAGAAGAAGAAGAACGCCAAACTCCTTTGCCCGTCTCCGCTGGAATATCCTACTCCGCGTCGAGTATGCACTCTAAGTCAACAAATGACCGCGCTTCAGACTCTGCAGCAGCGAGTATACTGCATAGTAAGTCTGGTGCTGATCGCTCTTCAGTCTCAAGTCTAACTGATCAGCAAGAGCAAGCAATAAGCAGTGGCGGCAAACAACAAGCGCCCGATGTAACGTCTGCAACTTCTTTCCTAAGAGGCAGCTCCATCGGTGCTGCTCAGACTGACAATAGCAGAAAACCTACAATAAGTTACACTACTGTGAAATTTGTGCCTGTCTTGGAAGATGCCACTATCCACCAACAGAAAGGCATGGCACTCGTTGGCAGAAAAGATGAACTTGTTGTTGGTGTCCAACTAGGGGGGAACACTGACATTCTCCTCAAATATGACTTGATGTCGTCTGTTGCTGACTATCACACTGCGCACAAGGCTGTACTGCGTCTATATTCACTAACCTCCTCGCCCAGTGGGGGTACGGTACACTTAACTTCATCGTCAAATGGAGATTGGGATGAATCCTCAGTCACATGGTCATCGGCACCCAAGGCAGGAAGTGTCCTAGGAGTGATTGGCAAAACACATTCCAAGTCCTGGATTGAGGTGGATGTAACAGGAATGTTGCATGTAGATGATGATAGAGAGTATGCAACATTGCGCATTTCTTCTGACAAGCAGAATCATTCGTGGGTTGCCAAATATAGCTCAAAGGAGAACAACTTAGACAAAGCTCCAGAGTTGAAGTTATATTTTTAAATTAAACATAATCTTGAGAGATGAACTAGATATACCTCGCTTGCCTATCTCGCTTATCTCACCACATCATATGATAATTCACGACGGAACACTGCTCAACTAGTATAGCTAGCTAGCTAAAGGTAGATGAAGAACAAAGTATATAGTTTTCAATTTCATTTATTTTTTCAACTACAGATCAACTAAACATCAATAAAATATATACAAACAGGCTGCTAGCAAGATCAAATGGATGGCTGGGGAGAAGCGAGGTGGGTAGCACTTCATGTTTGTCACCAAATTTATCTGTGACAACCATTTTTGGGACAATCCGGCCCGCAAGGCGAGTCATCGGACATCATAGCCTTCATCCAGTTATTACCGGTGCCGGCATTGAATTTGCCCATCAGACAATTACCTGCCCTGGCATATCGGCAGACTTGGAAACGGCACATCTTGCCATTGCCCATGTCCTTGACACTATCGGCACATCCCATGTACCGTGTGGGATACCACATAGCTTGGGTTAAATGTGCATTTCTATTCCATCCCCAGAACTCTTCGTGGTCAACGAAACGATTCGTTACCTTCTCGGCAGGGTACAATGCTCCCCAGGCACCGCTGCCTAAATTCTTGGCAAGATTCTCACCCTCCTCGGTTTCGTCATGCTTGATACCACTCTGACCACAGGTATTGAGTAACTGGTTGGCATATACCTTGGCAGAGGCCTTGAGATTTGGGTTCCACTTGAGATGTCTGTAACTCTTATTACAGTATTGGCCACTGTAACAGCGGGTGTGCCAATCACGACGACGGTAATCGTGTGCAAACCACCACTCACAATCACGTTCGTTCATGGTATTAATCCAATCATAACCTAGGTGGAAATCACGTTTGTCTTGTCTGATGAAACTTCCCCCACCCATGAGTTCTTCTCCATCAACATGGACCTTCCAGAAACCTTGACCGTGTTTACAACAAACACCGTCCAAATCATTGAATATGATGTTGTGTTTACCTGCGGGGAGACAATCCTCCACAGCCTTCTGCCCGTTGGCGGCGATGACAGGTCCCATCTTCATTTTGATTTGACCATTAGCATTCCTAATAGTCCAAGATGTTTCCATGCCGTACTTATCAACCTTGGTGGTAACACGGACACGATGTCCACGTTGTCCATTGGGTAAAGTGCATGTGCCTTGGGGAACTTTCATAACAGATCGGACCTTGTTACACCAATTTCCACTGTTGTTGTTGGTAGTGGCAGTACCATCAATACGCGCTGAGATGGGTGCGGCATTCATACCAATCTGCTTCTGAGGCCACCTAGTCTTATCATTGGTAACCTGACCGGCAATCTTTCCATCGAGGTATACCTTGAAATAACCACAACCATAAATGTTTGGGTTACCCGTACACATACCATCTCTGCCCCTATCATTAATAACGGCACGGTATTGACCGGGGTTGACGCACCACTTTCCGGAATAGGATGTTTTATCAGCATAATTGGTACCTTGGGGTGGTCCCTTGGCAACAACCTTGCCCTGTTGGTTACGGAGAGCCCAACTAGTTTCATATCCATAGTTATCGGTTTTGAGGAAAATACGAATTTCGGACTTGTTATCACCACAGCTACCAGCCTCCTCACGATGGTATTGATCGAATTCTTCAATTTCCTCACCGAGGAGATTCACATGGTCTGAGAGCTGCATTAATTGTAAGGGGTATAGAGGGAGGTGACGATGAAAGGTGAGATTACATCGTCGGCGGGAAAATAAACCAAATCAACAATGTTCGAAAAACTTACAGTGATGACACCCTCTTCAGGCGTATACGGCTCCTTAACGACAGGCTCCTCGTCCTCATCCCAATAATACGTGCCATCGTCGTTCTCATCCTCGATAATAGTACCTACAATATCGGGATAGTCTGCCTCGTCTTCCTCCACATAAGTGGGTTCGACTTCATAATCACCAGCATCCTCAATAGTATGCGTAACCTCAAAATCTTCAAAGTATTCCTCCATCATACGCTCGGCCATCATACTCTCCTCTACGGAATTATTATTATTCTGCTCTTCAGCTAATAATATCCGTCTATCGGGAGCTTCCATACCATACTCCATCTCATTGGGGAAAAACTCAATCTGCTCACCAACTTCTTCAACACCCTGCTCCCAATCTCCACGTAGGGATTGTTGGGCGCCGACGGCGGCTGCCATTGTTGTTAATATAGCTACACTCTTCATTGCTGCCATTCTTTAATTGATAATATATATTGCTATTAATCTCTGACTACTATCTACGTATACAGTAATAATATTATGGGCTTGTTCATTGGTCGTTATGTGGTCAGCAACGTAAGAAAAGGAAGAAAACCAACTCCTACTGTCACATCTCAAAACATGACACCAACAATTATGATTTTATGTGGTATGTACTATTCCTACGTAGAAAATGGTATGTAGATTCAAATGCCGAATCGCGAGAAAGAGCCAATAAGTACCCTGGATAAGATAAAGACAAAGAGGGATATGTTTTATAATGTTCACCCCAGTTTTTATACTGCTTAATAAACATAGTATTTTGTATGGGGTAAGAAGGTAAAAAAAGTGAGTTATTGCTAACCGGGGGGTTTATTACATGCTAAATTAGTCAAAATTTTAGGCGGAGTAACATCGAAGTGAGAAAGAGATTTACCGCGAGAAGTCACCGCCAGTTTTCAAAAAAAATGCCCTCCAAAACCTATCTCTTCCTTCAACCCTCCTCTTTTGACAACATATGAGTTCTTATGACTAAGGTACATTGGTGTATAAGTATCTCATACTCATGGTGAATGCCGATATCATTCACTGAGCCTGACCTTTTGGCCAGATTTGTTTGCAAAATGTGGGACAACATCTCAAAGAGCCTCTCTCGAATCTCTCTTCTCCTGTTACTATTATGGCTGCCAATTTAAGTTGGTGTTCACATTTAGGCATATTGTAGGAGTAGGAAGCTCATATATCTTACTTGATCATTACATGATATAGTACAGACACAGAATCAGTGACAGCACATAGTCCATTTGTGCAGCCCCAACTCTATACACTCACTCCTCCTATGAGTAGCCTCCTTCATGAATCACTCAGAGACTTCAAACAAACTACAGTGTGGTTGTTCTATGCTTAGAGGCAAAGATTGTCAGAATAGCATTGAAAGATTGAAGCCCAATTCTAAGTGCAGGATCTGGACGAAGATACCAAGAGGCTGGGCCCAAGGTCTTACCAAGTGTCATCATTATCCAGAAGTATACCCGTATGTATATTGCCAAGAAGAAGGTTAATTCAATAAGAGGATGTGCATACCGTCGACGCACTAATGGCAGCCATACCAGTTGCGGCACCCTTGAGGCTAGTTATAATGTTTCTGAACAGACACATATATCAGCCACTGCATCGATTACTCAATATACCTTACATGGCACTCATCGTATACCTGCCCAAGCATCGAGATTCTCCCAACAATCTTCACACATTACGTTGCCATACGAGTCATTATCAAGGATTGGGGAGAATGGGGAGAGGATGTACGATGCTGATGGGGATACTGGCATTAATGTTTTTGCGATATCGCATGATCAAGGCCCATTACCACCTCCCAAAGTTATCTGTGTACGGGGAGAGGAATCAAGCACCAA
>Ga0214481_100318_pt1 | contig 25683 bp, 13 predicted proteins | sample M1_20Mar14CPVII9_4_FD_165057 | JGI IMG/M metagenome (GOLD analysis project Ga0214481, IMG submission 165057) | Marine eukaryotic communities from Monterey Bay, California, United States - M1_20Mar14CPVII9sort6BwellG10 | ecosystem: Environmental > Aquatic > Marine > Unclassified | place: USA...
TCTTCTTTCATTAATCAAATTCTGCTCTTCCTCCTCCTGTGCCGCATTGTTATTATCATTCCATATGACTCCGTCAACATTGCCCCCATTCCCTCTATTATTCTGGTTATTATTATTCAATGCCCCAGCCATACCACCGGCATACTGTCGAGCCAATTCTTCTCCATCGACTGTTCCCATTATACGACGAAAACCATTATTGAATACTGAGTAGGCAGAGGGTATTCCGCTCCCAGCTCCAGTGTTATCCCCCAGTCCAATGGTATATAGTAATGATAATAGGGATGCTATGATAATCATGGGCCCAATATGTAGTAATTCATGCAAATACAATAATATACTATAGTAAATCCGTAATGCAATAATGATTGTAGTAGACTTTGCTAGCATAGACTTGTTGTCCGAAAAGAATGATGCAATAGACTTTATATCCAATTGTTTTGCATGTTGATATAACACATTGAAGACTTTTACAATTGTTGAAAGTATAGAAGTGCATCTTTCTACAACATTGCTAACAAGCCCTTTCAAATTATTATTCTCATCTTCATTACATATAAATACTTTAACATGGTGTAATGCTGGTTTGATTCGAAATGGTTGCATCTCATATGCTATTGCTTGCAGTAGAGCTATAAACCAATTTACATTGTTTGACACATTGCTTTGATTTTGTGTGTTGGATGCATTATTATCGGTGGTATCATAATGAGATTCAGTCGAGTAGAAGCGGACTTTATTCCATAACTCTCTACCCTGCAAATGCCGAGTTGGATCGAGACGCTGACGTCTTCTATTGGCAGGAAAGAAGTTTGGCGGTGCTGGTGGCATCTTATATATTGTATTGCGTTTATTGCTAGAGCCTGAATGTGCTATATGTTTAATCTCTGTCACGCCGCCTGACGCACAAACAAAGACAAAGGTTGCAATTTGCAATTGTTAAATTGATGGTATCCTGTGGGTATTTGTGTATAAGTTATGTCTAATCTCTGCGCGCCCACACTGCCTCTAATGCTATTGGTAATTCAATATCTGTTGTTCTGTGCGTTCTGCCTGTTATTATCCCCATCCCTTTTATTGTACACTCTTATTTTCATTTGTTTTGTTGATGAGTGATGAGAGGTGAGTGGTGAGAGTGCGGCCAGACGCCCGGGGGCAAAAGAGATTAAATCTTCATCACTCTCCTATTACTTTGGTAGGAAACGTTGCTCTCCTGTTACGGCGCCATTGGACCTATACTATCCTATCCCTCCCTAACACAATCTAAATGTCTGCTCCCGAAGGCGTAGACAGTAATAATGAAGTATCGGCACCGAGCCTTGTCGAAAATGAACCCCAACAACAAAATCCTAGCAACAATGCTCAAAATCAACCACCAGTATTAGCAGACGCTGCCGCTGGTGGCGGTGGCATGAATAACAACAATAGAGGGAATGGGGGCAATGTTGACGGAGTCATATGGAATGATAATAACAATGCGGCACAGGAGGAGGAAGAGCAGAATTTGATTAATGAAAGAAGAAGACAACGAAGGCTTGAAAGACTGCAACAAAGGAGGAATGAAAATGGAGAAGAGGAAGCAAATGCTCAGGTACAACCTCATGATAGCGACGAACAAGAAGATGATAATGACGAACAAAACGATGCAGAGAACAGAGGTGATACTGCCGCAGGTAGACGAGTTACGGGTAAGAAAGCGAGACGAAAGAACAATTTAGAGCACCGCCGAGAAATGCAACGTCAACGTCAACTGGCGGCTAATGTCGATGTTAGGGCGCTTGGAGCTGAAGATAGAGGAGAACTACAAGAACCATTGCTGTTCGAGGAGTAAGAGAGGGAGACGAGAGAGAGATGACCCATAAGCTCAGAAGAACCCGACGAGAGAGGATGAATAGAAGGCATTAAACCATGAGATACATTCGACATGGAATATGCAACTATTTTAAAGAATACTGATCTAAATATGCTATACCTACTATCCCGCCCCCGGCCCCCTTTTATCAAGGATACCAACAATGGTATCCTCCCCTTTAGAAAAAAATGAGACAAATAATCCTCCCTTAGTTATTGTACTTTTAAGATGAGCTCAACTAATCAGCTGTTCGAGGGAATTGGCGCACCAGTCAATGTAGCTCAGACAGAGGATCAATATATTGATCCAACTTTGGATAGTTGTTGTCAGCGTGAGGTATGTTGTGTGACATATGATATGAGCATTTTTTTTTTAATATCCACACATTTTATGATTATATCTCACTCTCACATGTATATGTACTACTACACATCAATTCAATATGATTATTTCCCTCACACCTTATTTATAATATTAAATGGTGATACTGCTTATCAATTCACCTTTCTAGATTGAATCAAATCGTAAACAAAATGCAGTAGAACAATCACTTCGTGCCAATGATCGAGTAGCTAAAGCCGAGAAACAACGTCGTCAATACCAACAACAGACATACAATGAGTTCAACTTACTGCACAATATACCATCTATTGGTAGTGGATGTAGGTGTTGTTATGATCCTAATACTGATGGTGGAGAGTATGAATTGTTGGCTGAGGCTAAACGAGAAAGAGAAGAAACTGCTGTCATTAACGATAGTGATATCATACACGATGGAACAAAAGACAATGAAGAACAAAGTGACAACAGTGATAGTGATGATGAATTTGATTATCTCCTTGATGAAGATCTTCCTACTACTTCGGGTGATCCTTCCTCCGCCTCAAGTATATATGATGACTTGCAATCCAGTCGACGTGCTGAGCTTGAGAATCAAGCATACCACTTTGAAGTTGCAAAGTATCATGGGTATGGAGTACACAGACAAATGCATCCCCAACGAGTATTCTCATCAGCGGGATATGGATCTGATCAGAAAAGAGATGTAGTACGTCCTAAAGGATCGGTATTACATTTATATGATCCATATTCACAACTATCAGTGTCATTAGATTTATGTTTGGAGGAGATGGCAACACGATATCATGGTACTAAATTTGTTCGAGGCATTGGTATTACATCGATACACTTTGCAGACGATGGTGATAGTCATTCAGATTGGAAGAGGGATGACTTACCAATGTTATTGGCAATACGTGATGGTAAAGTCGTAGCTTGGAGTTCAGGATTGCGTGATTTCAAGTATAGCGAGGATGAGATTGAACCCAGGGCGGTTGGACAGTTCTTGGAGAATGCTGGTGTATTGTACACCTCACTACCGCCATTGGATTCACTATGCAATATAAGACCAGAAGAGGAGGCACTGTTGGAGAATATGAGAAAGTTAAATGGATTAGGCAGTTTAGGAATGAGAGGTGAACTGTCAGGACGGAATAAAGATGATGCAGATTTAGAGGAAGAGAAAGAACAACGATATGAGTGTGGCGTGAAAGGATGCTGCAAATCATTCTTTCATGAACATGTGGGCGTGAAAACCGATGCCCAAGACGGCCTCGTGTTGTCTGAAATGATGTATTGTCAAGACATTGGTTCACCCCTTCCCGAACCTAGTCAGGAAATATCGGCACCTTAAATATATGTAACAGACTTGAACAACTTGAGTAACATGCTTATTCTTATGTTAGTTTTTACCTTCGGGATGTATCTTCCTCCACTTTGCATCACTGTCAAGCCTCAGCATAAGTTTCGTAACTGATACTGTCACGTGTGCTTGAATCTGTTACCTCGTTCTTGCCTTCACACTCATCTAATGCTGCTGATAAAGCTAGAGACTTTCCTTTCTTGGCCACTCTCATCCTTTTTTGGGCACCGCCATGTCTTGTTGATGTTAATGCCCTAGATGCTACGTCAAATGTATCTTGACAGGCCTTCTTGGGAGTTGTTGCTGTTTCGGGAATTGGTAATCGAAATCGTACCTTACCACCCGGTTTGGCCGTCTCTGGACATATCAAGGTAACACGTTGTCCATCGGCAAGTAAGCTAAACGTCTGTCCGGATGATACGCCACCAGGAACAACAACCTCGAACATTTGATATGACTTCTTCTCATTCTTCGATTCATCATTTCTTGGTATTGTTCCAATCCTTAATGATGTAATTGGCATTTTCCTCAATTGCTTCGAGGTGGACGATCTCTTTGGAGAGCACTTAACTTCTCTTGGGATAGGACTTGTTTGTGGTAGTACTGCTTTTTGATATGTTGGATCAGTAAGTTCGCTAATACTTCCATTACTATCAGTACCTCCTTCTTGTTTCGCTTCTAAGAATTGTTGAACTGACAATATAAAGGCGGACGAGCACTCATCGCCGTCATTACTATTCTGAGTATAGCTATCCGCCAAATAAGGGACTAATTCTATGGCAGTTTCATAATCTAAGCTTTCCCAGCAATTAGTCAACTTATCTTTCCCCATGAAACGTCCAGGTGGATCAAGAGATTCAAGTGCATTAATATAACAATCACTGACGGCTGAAAAGTTATCAAACATTGATAGTGCCTTGAAAAATTGTATGTTTCCAGGGTGTGAGTTGTAATTGGCTCCCATTAGTACATCATTCATGTTTAGAGATGATTCGCTGTCTGTATTATCAAGCAGCTCTGCTGTAGTTGTCTCTGTTTCTGCCTGCTTCGACCGCCTCAACTTCGCCATTTTCACTGTGGCCAGTGGTAAGTGTGAACATTGAAGTTGAGTTGTCCTGACTGGGATAGCTTGTTCTTCTGATGGTGGTTTTGTGGTTGATTGAGTTGTCAGAGATGTAGTAGTAGATTGGGATGTTGATTCAAGAGACTGCAAAGACGTTGCTCGCTGTGACGACTCATCTGTGCTTTCATCCATTGGAACTATAGTATCATTCGAATTGTTTCTTTTGGCATAATCCTCTTCAAACGCGGTCAAGATTCTATCCCACTCCAAAGCTAGGGCACTTGGTTCATCCTGTCGAGGCTCTGATGTCAAAGAAGGCCGTCCTTCATCACTATCTGTTGTAATCGAATCAACTCTGTTCATCTTCTTTCTATTTGTATGCTTGTTAGAATGTTGACGAGAAAGACTTCGTTTCCTTGGCAATTGTTTCTGTGTTAGTTCTTTACCAGCTTGCTTTCTTGGAGCTTTTGGCTGATCACTTTTGGTAGATGTTGTTGTTGACACACAGCTATTCCCATATTCATCTAACTTGAGCTTGGTAGAATTGTGCTCTCTTAGAATTTGGGAACACTTAGCACGTGCATCGACGTCACCAATATCATACCACAATCCCGTGTCATCCCTCTTGAGGAAGCGACCAGGAGGCTCTAGAGCCCTCCACTCTCTTACAACACTCATTGCAATATGAGCCTTATTGTCCTTAGATGCGGACTTGTACTCTGGTTTAAGTATTTCAACACTGATCCGCCACTTAATGTTACCTGGGTTATTGTTAGTATATCCTGTGCGTGAGTGATGATATTGGTAAATAGAATAGATGATATGTAAGACTATAGCTTTTGGCAAAAGCACACGACAAAGAATATCATACACTACTTACCCCCACGGCCGAGGAGTACATCATTAGGGCCTACCTCAGTAATACCTTCGATTGCGTTTAGCTGTCCGGGCTTAGTCGTTAAGGGTTTTCTCTTCATACTCGTCTTTTCCCAATCAAAACCGATAGAATCAAGAAGAGCGATACGTTTTTCATCCAACCTTACACGATGATAATCCTTGTTTGGACAACGATAGCAAGCCCTAATACTGACACAGAAATCATAGAGAAGATTTTGTCCATCCTTATTTTTTTCAATGTCGAAATGGCCATACTTTTCCTTAAAGGCCTTGAGCTCTTCGACTTTTTGTTCAAATGACAACCTGCCTCGTTGTACCTGACGACTTAAAGTAGTAGCCGGTGGCAGTGCCGTTGTTGAGAGCGCCTTCTTCTTTCCTTTTGGTTTGGTAGTAATTGTGGTGTTTTCTCCAGCGGACCTCGAAGCAGTGGATGCGGAACTAGCTTTCTTCGTCTGAGCTTCCTTGGGCTTAGTCTCTGGATTGGATGCATAGAACATTTGTAAAAGAGTATCGCGATCAACAGTCTTTCCCTCCTCTCTAGCATCAACAGCCTTCTGCAGCAATAATCTAATCTGCTTCCAATATCGGTTACCAAACGTGAGGGAAGGACGCACGATATCTTTAATATCATCCCTACCTCCATTACGTAGCTCTTCCGATGATTTATTACTGTTCATCACATATGCAACAACACCCACAGATTTTTTAGCAACAGAAGGCACTTCATTCTTCTTCTTCTTGCTACCCTTCTTTCTCTGTTTTGGTGCACCAAAGTCTGAATCCGAATCATCACCACTACTAACGCTATCTTCATCACTAGCAAAAGCATCAGAGTCATTCTCATACCATTCTTCACCAGATGCATCTGAAAATAAATTTGATTGGTATGGTAAAGATGTGATAGCTCTCTTTAAACCAACATACCCTCCTTTATCCATCCCAAGTGATGGCTTTGACCCTAGCATGTGACTCTTAAAGTTTGGGTGAAACTTTCGTAATGCCGTGAGTTTAATCATTCGCACCTCATCTGCCCTATCAATCCTGTTAAACACATTTAATATCTCTTCGGTAGTCACAGACGAATCACCAGTGCCACATTTAATCTGCCTAGCATCCAATTTACAGTATTGTTCTTCTTGATTAATGTTTTTCGATAACCAACCTCTCATGGACTCGGCACATATTGTATTAGTAGCCTTCCACAGGGTATGTTCATCTAATTGATCTTTTCGTAGGAAACCAATTGTGTAGTATTGTGATAATTTGTCATAACATGCAACCACCTGACTTAAGCAGTGTGAACCAAACGGTAGATAAACAACCGCGGCCGTTGAAGATATATAGTTATCTTCAACATTACCTTCCTCCAATGCAGATACAAACGTTATATCATTCTTCAAATCACCATAGTTTAACAATTTATCAGTCACCATTCTTGGTATATTATCATGAAAGAAGGATCGTTGCCAATGTTTCATTGCCCAACTACCCGATGGACTCCAGAAGTAATCTAATATAACCTGTCGAAATCGTACAGTATCACCCCATCTTTTATGCATTTGACTAACCAATGTACTCCTATTAAAATTGGCATGTAAATGTCTTTGATCATAAAATGCTCCCTCCTCAATACTAACTGTATATGCCAATATATCATTATTAGCCTCTAAAGCTACCACTCGTGCCAAATCTCTACCATCAATTTCATTTAATAAATTCCGTCGTACCAATTCTACAGAACGTTCGACAGACGGTGCCGAATTGAATATAGTTTGATTCAACTTTTGTTTCCGTAATGTACCATTGGAATTTCTCAAATTGTAATTGTTAATCACACTTTCAACACAGGGGTAGGACATTCCTAGACATAATACGTTATGTCGATTTGTTAAGATTGATGATCCCCATTCGTTTGGATTATACCGACGTCTGAAACGTTTACCGGATGCTGTGTTATTATGAAATAAGGTGCATGTGATTAGTGAGTAAAAAAATATTGTCAAATATAAAACTCTATAATTGCAACAGAGGCAATACAATCCAAATAGATTACCTATATTATACATATACTTACCTCGACGTACGTCGTTGAATGTGACCTCGGGTGGACCATCATCACAATCATCATCTAACAACATTTTACTTTTTTTTAGTTGAATATAAAAGAGACACAAGATGTGTTCAAAGCCGACACGGAGCTAAATACTTTTTAGAGTATAATCTGAGGATATCAATCGACAAGTGCTATTGGTGCAAATGCTCGAACAATGTTGTTATAAGCCGTCATCAACTTTGACCACCTGACACTGAATTTTTAGATTGTGATGTTACATAGGAAGACACGTATCCCCTTTTTAGGATGGTGGGGATTGATTTTTGTTTTGTTATTACCTTGATTCACTTATTGAATAGGAAGAAGTAGAAGAGACAACACTTATTAAATACTTATACACCAGCTTTAATAAACACATTAATCATGCCTTCCTATTCTATTAAGACATCGTCTAGTGACGAGGAGACTGATCACAAATATCCATTACGAAACAAGACACAAAACGGCCGGGTTATTGGTAAGTTATAAGTTATATATGTGTTTATTTAATGTGTGCATAAGATGTGCACACAAAGTATAATCTTCTTTCGTTCTCCATAAAAATAGACTTGGTGAGCCCCAAGCCAATCAGCAGTGGCAAGAAGCCTCCTAAACACACACGCCGGAGTACAACCTCTTCCAAATCTCAAGGTGAGACTCAGAAGGGAGGAGGTAAACCAACAATAGGAGAAACTCAACATCTATTATTAGCAGCAAGTCAAATGATGACATCCCCCGGAGAGTTCTACGCTCATCTTCTTCATCATCAAAGTCTAAACCACTGGTCTTTGGTGAAGATGTAGAAGAAAAGAATAAGTCAACTTCGAAACTTACTACCCAAAACATGAAGGGAGATGATAATGTACGAAGTGACGATGGCAGTGTAGGATCTGATGATGAAGTGGCTTTTCAATATGGCATGCATACGCCCCCAAATGTTGAGTATAAATTAGGTAGTGAAGATGGCACGACTGTATCCAAGAGTTTCTGGTCTGATCATCGTGAGCCTAAGGTCTATGCAAGTGACACCAGCTCTTCTCAGTCCGATGAGACAACCGAGTTAGAATCATACACCGCCGAGCCTGTGTCATCACCAGATGAAGCTGATGCTGCGTATGCTGCTGGTTTAATTCACGGAGATGAGAAAAGTGTGTCACTTTCACCACACGTGAAGGCAGTCATTAAACAAGTAGCAGCGGATGATGCCGACTCTGATGATGACGATTCAGATGAGGAAGATTCCGAAGACGTGGATACTTCCTTTAATCAAGTCACCTCTCCTTCTTCTTTAGTCAATAAGTTCTCACCTACTATCCTCACACGTTTGAGTGAAGAAGAAGAGGATACGGACCCCACTGATATTGATGAGGATAAGGAGAATCGAAGTGATACCAAGGAACAGCCAAACGAGCAGTCGTATACTCCTCTTTCCATCTCAAATGAGGAGCAGTCGTATGATCCTCTGTCAATCTCAAACAAGTCTGTTGCTGATTTCTTTGACAAGAACCCCACCAATCAGCCTGCAGGCACAACCGAAGTACAAGAACAAGCTCTCAAAGGTGATGGAGGTCCAAATGGCTCTAATCTTATGACAAAGGACAAGGCAGCAGAGTTGACCGAGAAGCTCTTGGGTACTCAAAACGATGGGGAACTGTCTTCCAAGGCAGCTGTTGTAAAAACACCTTTCCTTCAGCCTAGATTAAGCCAAGGCAACGACAACTTTAGTCAAGAGCTCGAAGCTGGCACCCAACGTGGCGCTGCGACTGTAGAGACCCCTTTGGAAAATGCCCACCTCTTTGAGACGCCTTCTGACCCAGACAAGAAGGGAAGTGGAGGAGGTCGTGCAAAATATAGGGAAGGCACCCCTTTCCATTCAAAGGCCGTGACATTTGCTGATAACAAGCTTGGTAGGTGGACATCTCCAAATGATAAAGAGAGCTCGGTAGATGCGAATGATGCCAAGAACAAGGTCTCCAGTTATACTCACGTGCCTTACAATTCTAAGACAGGATCTTTCTCAGCTCCAACTCTTGATGACGATGATGAGTCTGAAAACACTGACGTGGAGAAAGAGGCATCAGAGGAGAATCTGAACCCATCTCTTAATACCAAACCTGGGGTGTTTAAAGCTCCCAGTCTTGACGAGTCAAGTCCTCTTTCTGGATATGAATTGGTGGAAAGTCCCGAGGAAGGCAAGACAACCAACAACACATCCGTCATTTGGCCTACCGATGAGAAAAGAACAACAACAAACAAAAGCCCCACTGAAACTATCAACTTGACCGAGCAGTTTGATGTCCAGCCCGCCTTTGTGTTGCAAGATTTATTGGATATGTCGTATGTTGGCTCCACTCCCGACGCATCTTCCTGTAACGTTCACAACAAACGTCGTGTCATGTTCATTATCCGCCACAAGAAGGTTGCGGAAGACACTGTTGCAATGATTCTAAGGAATGATGGTCATGAGATTGAGTTGATGGATTTGGCTGAGAAATTTGACCGCTTTATGTGAAGATCCCAAATATGATGGAGAAAAGGGAAGAGGATCGTCTTGGTATCGTCTTGATATCCTCTATGAGATTTCCGAATATATGTGCAGATATAAAGAATAACAAGACAGAGATATTGTCCAACTCCATCAATTCTCAATTCCCCACCCTTTAGGTAGCTCAACAACGCCATCAACCTCTGACTTGAGCACAATATTCCACAGTTGATTTGATGCTTCTAAAGATACACTCTTCGAAGTAGAGTATCCCCCAGGTTTGCCATTAACAAAGTATACTTGATCATTTGTCGTTGATGGTGCAGAATAACTCAACGCCGAAACAATAGCTGCCGCTCCTTCTGCTGAACTCTTATAAATCAAGTTTGCTATACCTGTCTTTGTTAGTGTACTAACAGCCTTATCACCGATGTGATTTCTTAGTAGAGGTGTCCATACCAAACCTGGATGGGCATCAATAACTTGTATAGATGTATTATTGCTCCTGATTAACCATTGTCGAAGTAAAGTAGAAAACTGCATTAACGCTAGTTTTGAAGCGGCATATGTGGACAAGTCATCGTCAGCTACACCAGGAAGAGTATCAATATATGATTGCTTTTCCTTTTCACCACCACTACTTTCTGATGGGATAAGATCCTCATCAATAACTGAAGTAGCTCTTAAATGGGCAGATGAACCAACGTTGATCACAGTACCCCTTGTCATTTGAGGTAGCAAAGCAAATGTCAACCAAACTGGACCTAGTAAATTCACTCTCATCGACATTTGTTTAGACTTGCCCATAATTCCCGCATTGTTAATCAACACAGTTAATGGAGACTTCATATCTTTAACAGATGATGACATACTAATTGCACTTTGTGGATCATCAGCATGATACTCTACAAAAGTAATTTTTGGTAACTCTTCTTCTTCATCCTTACTACTACTTGAAGTATTAACTTGTTTCAACTCATCTTGTATCTTTTCAACTAACTCTTCACCCATTTTGATATTCCGAGCAGCAATAACTACATCATATCCCTTGTGTGCTAAATCTGTTGCAATCTGAGATCCAATTCCACCAGTGGCACCAGTTACGATTGCAAGTTCATGTTTTGGTGGTTGTCTGTTTCTAATGTTGTTGTCTAACACTAATCTGTCTTCTTTTGCTGCAAAGAAACGTGTTCTTGTACGGTTTATGGTACGAACAAATACATTATAAAACAATTCAGTTAGAATACCATGTACTACCCATCGTATATTATTACTCTTCATCTTATTCTTCTGAGTTATTGGTGAAGATGGAAGTTTGGGTGATGTACTAGTTAGTTTGACCATATCAACTTGTGTCTTTATATGCCTATGTATAATCTTGCTCGTGGGGATGACGAATGCAGATAAACTTAGGATATTAATCAAAAACAATATCTTGAACATAGATGAATTGTTACGCGGCAGCTGCAGGCTTCTTACGCCTATCTGTTACCTCTAAGTATCTAACAAACCTATCTGTTACCTCTATCCTATCTAACACACCTAATCAAACAATCTCATAAGTTCCTGGTATTTCCCATTTAGTTATCAAAGACTCCCAATTGCAATGAGTGAGTGAGACAACAAAATGCAAATCAAAAATTAGCCGCCCAAGATAGAGCTTGTTGAGATTTGTAAATAAGAGATAAATCTTGGACTGAGATATATATAGAATATTACTAATCACATTCATGACTATTCACATTAGTAGTCCTGCTACATCGATCGCCAAGATAGATGTGCTGACACCGAGACTATGAAGTTCCAATACCTCAATAGCATCTCATTCTCATGTTGCAAACTGAGTATCCCATGTGTTATTAGGATGTATGAATACTTTGTCATCAAACAGAGAGAGTAAGAGTGGATAAGTAGGAAACGTATTGCAGCAGTTTGCAGAGGTTAGTAGAGTTATACTACTCACCCCGCCCGTGACTCGTGACTTGTGACTGCACACTAGTGACACATGCACACCATTACTGAAAATTATCCCGCTATCATAATGATGATGCCTTGCGACTATTGATTGCCCAGTACGATACTTAAACACCACACACACACATAAATCTCTTCTACTATGTATTAGAAGTGTGAATACCATTTCTATTTTATTAGATTAAGATACATACCGAACAAACAATATCAACATTATGAATAGCTTACGACAACGATTGCAATTAAAATCAGATAGACAGTAATAGTGTAAAACGTCCTGTTATCAATAATAGTAAAAGATCGAAACAAAAATTAGGGACCCCTTCTCTATTCATCATATATTATCTTCATATTATCACTTTGGAGCCTTTATTGGCAATTCACTCCGCACGCGAGGAGTCACCTGTTTCAAATATTAGTTGGGGAATGAGAATTAGCGGATACTTGCAGTGTATGTACCTTACACTCATTCTTATGCTCTTTCACCGATCGATATACATCATCTATTTAAGGGGGTATGATAAAATCAACGAAGAAGAAGAAGTTGTTATTACACTCTCCTTCCTTGGAGATATTGCCTTCCGACATAAATCGGGGAACGATTTTGTATATGCACTTTCTTCAAAACATGATCCTTTTAGTAATGAGATAAAGGAAATACTGCATCAATCTGATTTGTCAATAGCAAACTTAGAGACAAGTATAGTGGAAGATACAAGAAAGGTGAAGCCGAGAAGTTATAATTATAGTGACGATGAAGCAAAACCACGTGCTTGGTTTGCTAGCGATGTTAGAGACTTACAATTCTTGAAGAGTTCAGGAATCAAGTTCGTTACTGTAGCCAATAATCACTGGTTTGATGCCGATATAGATGAAAAGGATATTGATAGGGGTATTGAATTGATACGAGAAATCGGGGTGCAACCACTTATTGGAAAAGGGAATGACTACCAAACAATTGATGGTGATGTCAAGAAGACGCATACTCTCGACCTGAAAAACATTGGACCTCATCGTACTGCAATATTGACGACTAATGCAGCTCTGGATGTTCCGTACCCTTGTCAGAATCTTGTCAACTCATCGTCGAATAGCCCCTGTTTAGGAACAACGGAAGGCGGAGAAACCAGAGATTGGCTTATTGATTGGAAGATCGTCGAACACATGATTGAATCCATACAACAATTGCCTCCTTCTTGCGATATATTGATTGTTAGTATTCACTGGGGAACACAATTCCAAGATGAAGTCGAAGAATGGCAAATTCAAATAGCAAACAGGCTTTTCAATTTGGGAAATAGTCGTGGGCTTACAACCTTAATTGTCGGGCATCATCCCCACTGTTTGCATGGGATTGCATACTCTTTGAGTGAAAACAAGGAGAGAAATCCAAATGGAATAGTGGCCTATAGTCTTGGTTCAACACTATGGCCTTATGGGAAGAGCCCATCTTCAATACTACAAGTGAAACTATTATCAAAGAAGATTCACTCAGTGTGTTGGATACCCACTGTAATGAAGAAAGGTGTCCTACATATTGCTAATAGAAAACAATCATTAGAGATTAGAAATCATATTAATGAATTAAGCGGAGATTTGCCTGATGGCTACACCAAAAGTATTATATGTTAAGACTAAGAAGTATCAGTAGTACATATTGTTAACCTAAGAAATTTCTATAAAAGATTATATCACTAACTGATACTATCTAGCCTAATAATTGTGTTGACCAATGAAGAACAAACCTTGGCAACAAACTAAAGTATACAAAGAAGGGACCAAGTATAAATTCACGCCAAATCTCGTCGTATACAGACTGTGTCATCACATGAATAAACGATTGCCTGTGACACCTCAAGGTCGTACTTTCATAATGATGTATCCACTCGTTGACTAGTTGTACAACGACTTCTGTAACTAAGGCGTATATGAGCACTTTCCTTGGAGTATTCACAAACCATTGAGCAGCATGTATCCAGTACGTTAGGAAGTGGGAAATAGCAACAGAGGTATTGTGTAACGGATGAACATGATAGAACGCATTGAAACTCTCCTTGATGATCTCTGATGTATTGAGATGAGAGAACCATTTCCCATCTTGACGAGGAATGACGTCGGACGCTACTGCAATCACAGCAATCACAACATTTAACAGAATGATCTGACTCCGAGAAACCTTACGAGAACCAATATTGAATAGGAACATGAGCCCCAACACTATTACCATTGCAGAGATACGATGCCATAAAAACTTGCCTGCTACACGTTGAACTGTTGGATCTCTCTCAAGACTAAATATATCGATGATCTCTTGTTTGGAATTGGATGTGTCCAAAACAACACATGTCACTGGATGTACCGACGCGTTGTGGACAAGTGAAGGACAAGATAGAGCTTGGGTCTTGTTGCTGCTGCCATTGTCCAATAAGGAGTTCACACCATCACAAACCTCCATTACATTGGACAAACTTTGGATCTGTGTACTGCCCTGTATCCTTTTGCCCTCTCGCAGATCGACTATATCCCACGATTTGGCTTCTATTTCCCTCAATCCTTCAATTTCATGAGCTGGTTTGACTTTCATCACCAGCAGAAGCATTTCCCTGAATACCTCCGATAGACCTTCTGTAGATGCAATCGATGATGCAGGTGAAGGCTCTGTGGAAACATAGTTGTCAGTATCCATATCATCACTGTCTTCGTTTGTCTGTAATACCATCCGGCGGCATCCTTTATCCTCGGCTAGACATTTATCCAAACTCGAGTACGACACTCCCAAGTCGGGCCATATATTGAACTCGACAATCACTGCCGAGCCATCCTCTAATATCATGGCATCTCCTCCGGCTAGGACATACTTTGAAGGATCAGATTTTGTAATCTCCTTTAGATTTGAGAAAACTGAAGAGGCGTCATCCAGTGCATCAGCTACTGCATCTCTCCACCCATGAGGATCAGCTCTTCGACGGCTGGCATTACTGCTGCTTGGTTTTCTCCTCTTTCTCTTGTTATTGGTCCATGTATTTCCAAGATCATCATTGTGTGGAGTGTCAAGAAAGAAGAGACGAGACATCTCACCGCCACCATAAGCGGCAACATTAATGACTTGAGTTTTGACGTTGGTATTCTTTGGATCATACGTCGTTCCGAGTGACCATCGAAATAACATGAAGGAATGAAGATACACCTTGCCATGTGCAATTATCACATAGTATCGAATATCAAACCTCCGCTTTGACAATATTCCATCACCCTGGATAGTATAGAGATCAGTGACAGCTTTTTGAATTATAACATCTCCCTCGCCTTGGTTGACATCGTTCAACCCCATTTTCTTCAACTGATTGTAGTCAGAAGAGAGTTCATCCCATGTCTTTATGTAAATATCCTCACCTCTGGCACCACTAGCGGACTTGATGTAAAATGTGACATCCTCATCTTCATTCTTATTAGCTTGCAGAGCTTCACTGTATGTCGAATAACTCTGTGGAAACACTTTCGACGCAACAGGATCATCTTTGTAAAGTTGATATAACTTGAACTTATTATCCAATTGTTGTACTTCGGGATGGGAAAAGGGCAAATGTGAATAGATGGTGGTGTATGAAGTAGTATCCATCTCAATAGGTAACGCTCCCGTCATCCCTTCTGAATATAAGTGTCCATCATCATCCTCGACTACTTCCCCCTCATACTGTGAATAAGTGAAGAGAACTTTCTTCTCTTTCACTGTGTCACTTTGCCGTTCTTTCTTGACAGTTGTCAATCCCTTCATTGCTCGGTGAAACATTGCCTCTATTGAATCGTCCTCAATAATATAATCACAATCAGAGTCAGCATTCTTCATATCATCACATGGATGTATTTTGTAATATTGATCGATATAACACCATGAAATTGGTATCCATTTCTGTTCCTCTTCATCCTCGTCAATATCTTCAAAGTCTACTGCAATGTGTCCATTGACAGCATTACCTGCAGATACTAGAGGGTTTACCCTCTTGATATCGGCGGTTACAAACATTGCCTCGTAGTGCTGTCCATCATCATCGTTGGTATCATATAGACATTTAAGCCACATTCCCGGTACTAACTTGTCAATGTCATCTAGTGTGAGAGGGTTTACTTCTTTGTTCAAGGATGTGTCAATAATAGGCCTCTTATAATCATCAATGTTAAAATTTGACAGCGCTCGGTGAAGACCTGACGGTATATCCTCGTAGCAAACTGTTCCCTCTTCATCCACAAGACTGCTGCCGCTGCTACCGCTACCAATTTTATCCGAACAAAAGATATTCTTATCGTTTATTGTTTGTCCAACAGTTATATTTGATGGTAAGTTTGGATTGGTATTGCAAAATGTCAGTGTATTATTTGCTACTTGTGATGCACCATACTCTCCAACTTTACATGTATCCATCGTGTTTGTTGTGTTTCTACGGAAAATAACAAGTTGTAAATTATAATAAGCGCAGTACGATAAGAGTCCGTTGGTAGGAGATATTGTGTAGGTGTATGTGTGGTATAACAGGGTGTAACTCTCTAGAGCCACTCCAATTGGACTCTTTGCTACGGAAACGGGAAGGGTCGCCAGGAGTCCAATTGGAGTGCTCTCTAGAGCAAACTGAGACCTATTGATTTTAATTTTAGCTTTCTCGTCGATACTGTCATTGGCATTTGTGTGGCTTGCACTGAAGTTAGGCGGACGGCGGATAGATGGAGGTAATAAATAGAGCTATGTAGCCTTGGTCTTCTACATATCGATGCGGCGGCCAATAGCAAACTAGCAACGAACTTGTTATACCATTTCTATTTTATTAGATTAAAGATACATACCATACAAACATACTTACATTATGAATAGCTTACGACAACGATTGCAATTAACATCAGTTATAGACAGTAATAGTATAAAACGTCCAGTTATCAATAATAGTAAAATATCAACCCAAAAATATAATGTTGCCTCTTATGTAATCACACTATCTATTGGCGGATTAGCAACAATTATATTATCTTCATATTATCACTTTGGAACGGATACCCATACTAGAGTTGTAACACCACTTCCATCACATATACAGAAATTTTCTTACTACATACACCAACCTGAGTTCACGAACCCGAGAGTGCCTATAATAGAATTGCATCATAAACGTGGACATTTGCAAGTATATGATATGGATAAGGCACATTTCATTTGGTCGAAACTGGACGACACATCTATATTTACAAAACTGAAACCATGGCAACGGCATAATCAAATGCCCGGGAGAGATTACTACGATGAAAAGGTTTGGATGGCTATTGGTATGGAACAATATTGTGGCAAGAAACACAACCTTGAAACTGGGAGACATTGTACATTCCCATATCTCCCTCATTCTTATCTGTTAGACAAAGAAGATCATGTAGTATCCTTTCTCAAAGCTATTGAACACAATGCTCATAAAGCATATCTTTTGAAAGAATCGTGGGTGAATATGGGCAAAGGTATAACTCTATTAGGGCCGAACAGTCAAGAGTTGAAGAATGTTCAGACAAGTTTAGAAGATAAAAGCAACAAAGAATACACAGCAAAGGATGAATATCTAATACAAGAATATATTTGCAACACATTACTCTTTGAGAATAAGTTCAAGTTTGACCTGCGATTCTACTGGTTTATTGCAAGCATTGATCCTCTGATTGTACTATTCCGCGACGGGATGGGCAGAGTATCAACGATTGAATACGACGAATCTGATTTTAGTAACTTCGATATGCATGTATCAAATTTGTCACAAAAAGGTAAAGCAGTATCTTGGGAAGATGTCAGTAGAACAATTCGAGATCACTTTCATTCACATCACAAAGAGCTCACAGATCGGCTTGGTAAGGATATAGATCCGGTAGTGCATGTTCGTAATCAAATGAAGGCAATCCTTGTGGATATCATAAATGCCTTCAAGCAAACTTCATTCGTACTTGGGGAGCTTACTGCCGACAATGGGTTCAATTTCCTGGCTCTGGACTATGTTATAGACAATGATCTGGATGTGTTCCTTATTGAGATTACTAGTGGCCACTGCAAACTAGATCACGATACCGAGCCTGGGAAGAGCAATTCAAGAAACTTTGTGTCAGATTTCATTGATGTTGCAGTGGAGGTTACAGAGAAACAGCAACTTCTCAATCAGAGAATCTTTCCACTGAAGAGCGTTGCTAATTTTGATGTTGTATATGATATGGAATCAGGTTTTCAGTATTCATATGAGTATCAGCGCCCTGCAAAGAAGAAGAAGGGATGTTTGCAAGCACGAGCTTTAGAATAATATAGACATAAATCTAGGCTATAAGTTTCAGGTATTGAATTCAGTATCATGTATGATAATATAGTGAGGAGAATTGCAACGAAATGGTCATGATCTGTAAGAGAAGGGAGTTTATTGAGTCGGAGAGTCACCTACGACAACTGCAAAGTGAATGGTATACAGAATCACAGCCCGCTATGTAAATATGGCGTGATACATCTTGGTTTTTGAGATAAGCTCCTAGTAGAAGAGGTATATATGAGATTTATATCCTACACTTTCATTAGGGCATATATAGAGTAGAGAGGTTGTATAATCGTGCATACCTATCGATTGAGAGTCTACTAGACTTCGGACTTACATAGTGGAAGGATTGGTATCTAAGATACCGGTTTAGTACGACTAAATTTATGGAAAGTTAGAAACATTCACTTTCTACCGGCCAGCCATACAATTGGCAATGTCCTGTCGACGTGATGTCCTACTACTAAACGCCACTGAGTGGAAAGTCGACTTCTAAAGTTGATACGTACTTTCAGAAGGATATAGTCAAGGGATAGTGTGCTTGGAATTGTATAAAAAAACAGCCAACTTTGTGTGGGGCTATCTTCATCTCTCTCTAGAGAGATACTACCCAAAAGTATCAAGTTTGGAATTGTTTGGTTCTCTAATAGTTACTACAATAAGTACTAGAAAAGAGAAAAGAGTTCAACAAAACTATAATGAATATGAGTAGTAGTAGACGGCGACGATTTCCATTATCATCAGTGACTGGCAACAACGATATCAACGAGAGCCGCTCTTTTATCAATAATAGTAAAAGATCGAGACAAAAATTAGGGGCCTTTTCTCTATTCACCACACTATCTATTGGCGGATTAGCAACAATTATATTATCTTCGTATTATTATTACTTTGGATCCTATATCGGTGTACCACCATTCAGTAATTTTCAACACAATACCAATACTAGAGTTGTAACACCACTTCCATCACATATACAGAAATTCTCTTTCTATATACATGAGCCCGAGTACACGAATCCGAGAGTGCCTATAGCCGAGATGCATCGTAAGCGTGGGCATTTGCAAGTATATGATATGGACAAGGCACATTTCATTTGGTCAAAACTGGATCGTACATCTCTATTCACAAAACTAAAACCATGGCAACGGTATAATCAAATGCCCGGGAGAGATTACTATGATGAAAAGGTTTGGTTTGTTATTGGCATGGATCAATATTGTGGCAAGAAACACAACCTTGGAAAGGGCAAACAATGTACATTCCCTTATCTCCCTCATTCTTACCTGTTAGACAAAGAAGATCATGTAGTATCCTTTCTCAAAGCTATTGAACACAACCCTCACAAGGCATATGTTTTGAAAGAATCGTGGGTTAATAAGGGTGCTGGCATTACTATATTAGGGCCGAACAGCCAAGAGTTAAAGAATGTACAGACAAGTTTAGAAGATAAAAGCAACAAAGAATACACAGCAAAGGATGAATATCTAATACAAGAATATATTTGCAACCATTTGCTCTTTGAGAATAAGTTCAAGTTTGACCTGCGATTCTACTGGTTTATTGCAAGCATTGATCCTCTGATTGTACTATTCCGCGACGGGATGGGTAGAGTATCAAAAATTGAATACGACGAATCTGATTTTAGTAACTTCGATATGCATGTATCAAATTTGTCACAAAAAGGTAAAGCAGTATCTTGGGAAGATGTCAGTAGAACAATTCGAGATCACTTTCATTCACATCACAAAGAGCTCACAGATCGGCTTGGTAAGGATATAGATCCGGTAGTGCATGTTCGTAATCAAATGAAGGCAATCCTTGTGGATATCATAAATGCCTTCAAGCAAACTTCATTCGTACTTGGGGAGCTTACTGCCGACAATGGGTTCAATTTCCTGGCTCTGGACTATGTTATAGACAATGATTTGGATGTGTTCCTCATTGAGCCGCAGAGCTGCCCTGGGATAATGAGGCCTCATATCGCAAAACATTCTTTTGCTTATGAGCACCGAAGGAATTTTGTATCAGATTTTGTTGATGTTGCAGTGGAGGTTACAGAGAAGCAGCAACTTCTCAACCAGAGAATCTTTCCACTGAAGAGCGTTGCTAATTTTGATGTTGTGTATGATATGGAATCAGGTTTTCAGTATTCATATGAGTATCAGCGCCCTGCAAAGAAGAAGGGATGTTTGCAAGAAGAGCTTTAGAATAACATGAGATTTAGGCTATATAAGTTTAAGGTATATCCTACACTTTCATCAGGAAATTAGTTGATATAGACAGGGTAGAGGTTGCATTGAGAGTCTACTATCGTATCGAATGAGAGACTTTGGTCGGCCGGTACTTATGTATCTCGTGAGACTCTCTCGAAGAGGGGTTCATTGGGTATCCACGGTGATTTGGAAAAAAGATCACTAACAAAATTAAAAGATACCGATATTGCCGATAAATATCCTTATATGTAATCAAAGTATCCGATTCGGACAAAAACTCCGAGCCTCAAGTTTTGGTTTTGACGGCCTAATTTGGATACCGTAGTTTTTTCACTCATAAACATCAATTGCAATCAATGGGTTGGGTGGAAGTGATGATATATCTCCTTTAGACATGGATCTCCTGGTAGGCCAAATTACCATCGACCAAATAACTATATACACAATACATCTGTAAGTTGGCCTACCAGGAGATTAACAATTGATGTCTGCTCCCAGAATTATTTTGACAGCCTCTCAAAATTTTCATCATACCATCCTCCAACATATGGTATATAAATAGTAGTATAATCATTGCAATAGCGGATTATAATGATAGATTATGTTTATACTATTACTATATGATACTATTCTATGTTTGTTTGATATTCTAGCGGTACAATCATCATACAATCATCCAAATAGGTCAAAATTATGGGGTAAAAAGCACGCCCAATTGAGGGGTGGAGAGTGATGGTATATCTCCTTCAAATATGGATGGACTACGCTTCCAAGTTGATACACCATCTAACGACTATATAAACAATCAATCCATAGGTTGGAAGCGTGGTTGACCAACTATTGATGCCTCCACAATAAGAAGTTATCAACTGACATTTTCAGATGAACCATAAATTTTTATTGCAACTACCAACCAGCCATACTCAATAGTACCACCTCTGACCCGGCTGTACGATTGTAGACATCATACTATGATAGTAATAAAACCCTCACCCGATTATTAGCTGTATGTTGACCGCCATTGGAGAGTAATAAACTGATGACGGAGGAAGAGACATAACTTGGGGGTATTCGAGAGGTCGAAGGATGGTATGATATGTCTCCTTCACATATTGATTGTGCAGTGATCCAATGAAGAGGCGGCCTAAAGACATTCAAATAGAGCTATCTGTCGGCTGGCCTACTAAGAGATACAATATTGATGCCTCCACAATAAGAAATTATCTTCCGACCATATCAGATGAACCGTTATCTCAATTGCAACAACCAACCACTCATGGGCAATATCGCCTCCTCTGACCAGGCTATGCGATTGTATACTCCATACTATGATAGTAATAAAGACCCCCTCCGGTTTATAGCCGTATGGTACCAACCATTGGAGAGTAATATGGTGATGGCGGAGGGTGGTGGGTAATGGTGGAGTTGTTCGATCATCCTAGGTTGGACGGTAGTATGTGCACTTTATTACCCTCATGGCCCTAATTGACACACATTCATTGTTGATAATAATAATGGTAAGCAGCATAACCGCCAAATAGTAATAGGATGGTGTTTATTATGGTGTATATCCGGAGGAAAGATAATCATGATGAGCTATCACCTGATCAACAACATTACATTTTTTTGTAATGTTGTTTTTTAATATTTAGACGGTAACAGTGACCATATCCGACAATGATATGAACAAATAGGAGGCTAATGATGATGCCATAACAGATATTCGGTTGTCAGTATCGATTTAGGTGGTTAAGGGCGACGCCAAACATGGTGCTATTAAGGCTGATCGAGGGAGGATGTGTGAGGTTGGTGGATACAAATAGGTAATATGTGGATAAAAGAGCCCCTAAATGGGCATTTATGAGTTTTGTTAGTAATCTGGAATCCTAGTTAGGGTGAATTTGCCGTGTATCCTCAGCTAGGGGTTCATATCAAAGGTATCCTCTTCCCCCCCATATGTAATATGTATGCCCCGTGACCTGTGTTAGCAGTGCGCGCGGCCGTGATACAAAAGGTAGTCGGTCAGCAGCATGCTCCTAAACACCACTACGCTGACAGTGGAATTCGACCATGAAAGTTGATATACGTACTTTCAGAAGGAATAGTCAAGGATAGTTTTCTTGGAATTGTATCAAATAGCCAACTTGGTGGTGCTACGTAGAGATACTACATAAAGTCAAAATTTGGAATTGTTTGGTTCTCTAATATAGTTACTACAATAAGTACTAGAGAAGAGAGAAGAGGTCAACAACCATGGTGAGTAGAAGTAGACGGCGACGATTTCCACTATCATCAGTGACCGGCAACAACAATATCAACGAGAGCCGCCCTGTTATCAATAATAGTAAAAGATCGACACAAAAATTAGGGGCCTCTTCTCTACTCATCACACTATCTATTGGCGGATTAGCAACAATTATATTATCTTCATATTATTATTACTTTGGATCCTATATCGATGTATCACCATTCAGTAATTTTCAACACAATACCAATACTAGAGTTGTAACACCACTTCCACCACATATACAGAAATTCTCTTTCTATATACATGAGCCCGAGTACACGAATCCGAGAGTGCCTATAGCCGAGATGCATCGTAAGCGTGGGCATTTGCAAGTATATGATATGGACATTGCACATTTCATTTGGTCAAAACGACCCGACGATTCTCTATTCACAAAACTAAAACCATGGCAACGGTATAATCAAATGCCCGGGAGAGATTACTACGATGAAAAGTTGTGGATGGCTCTTGGCATGGATCAATATTGTGGCAAGAAACACAACCTTGGAAAGGGCAAACAATGTACATTCCCTTATCTCCCTCATTCTTATCTGTTAGACAAAGAAGATCATGTAGTATCCTTTCTCAAAGCTATTGAACACAACCCTCATAAAGCATATCTTTTGAAAGAATCGTGGGTTAATAAGGGTGCTGGCATTACTATATTAGGGCCGAACAGCCAAGAGTTGAAGAATGTTCAGACAAGTTTAGAAGATAAAAGCAACAAAGAATACACAGCAAAGGATGAATATCTAATACAAGAATATATTTGCAACACATTACTCTTTGAGAATAAGTTCAAGTTTGACCTGCGATTCTACTGGTTTATTGCAAGCATTGATCCTCTGATTGTACTATTCCGCGACGGGATTGGCAGAGTGTCAACAATTGAATACGACGAATCTGATTTTAGTAACTTCGATATGCATGTAACGAATTTGTCACAGAACGGCAAAGCAGTATCTTGGGAAGATGTCAGTAGAACGATTCGAGATCACTTTCATTCTCATCACGAAGAGCTCATAGATCGGCTTGGTAAGGATATAGATCCGGTAGTGCATGTTCGTAATCAAATGAAGGCAATCCTTGTGGATATCATAAATGCGTTCAAGGACACTTCATTCGTACTTGGGGAGCTTACTGCCGACAATGGGTTCAATTTCCTGGCTTTAGACTATGTTATAGACAATGATTTGGATGTGTTCCTCATTGAGCCTCAGAGCCAATGTAATCTTGGTTATACAACCGAGCCTGGAATAAGTACTGCAAGAAACTTTGTATCAGATTTCATTGATGTTGCAGTGGAGGTTACAGAGAAACAGCAAATTCTCAATCAGAGAATCTTTCCACTGAAGAGCGTTGCTAATTTTGATGTTGTGTATGATATGGAATCAGGTTTTCAGTATTCATATGAGTATCAGCGCCCTACAAAGAAGAAGGGATGTTTGCAAGAAAGAGCTTTAGAATAACATAGATTTAGGCTATATAAGATTTTGGTATTCGTTTCAACTCAATCTAATCACGACACAACAGGATCCCAGACCCAAACATTAGCTACATACTTCACACCCTGCTCTACTTTTTCACCTGCATGTTGACTTAACTGATCAAAATTACCATCGGGCAACACATTGTAGAATACTACGGCTTTACCCGACTGTGGTTTAATCTTTATTCCATCATGAAAGTCTGTTGTGACTGCACGAGGAAAGGTAGTTCCTCCTCCTTCAAGACCCTTATCACCAAACTTGGTTGAGTGTCGCACTCCATTCTCAACAACATCACTCTCTCCAGTCAAGTACAAGAGTACTGTAGCATATCGTTTCGGCTGATACCGATCTTCAATAGACGGATAAGTAAAATCATGATGAGCAGAGTACTCTTCTCCGGGACCATATCGGACTAATTGCATAGCCTCAACAATCCTGTCATGAGTAGGGAACAACTCTTCATCATTCTCAAGGGAATCGTGACCACGATCTTGATCTCGCATTAACTGTTCATCAACATTCAATAAATCAGCAATACGTCGAAAGATAGTATCAACAATAACATCTTGTTCTCGATGAATCCAACCTCCAGTAGATGATCGGGCGTTAGATCCTCCTCGTACTTTCTTCTCTTTCTTGTTGTTGACTTTTACATTGCTTGCTGAGACAGTAGAAGGTTTCATAACTACATCTCCTTTGACTCCTGTTGCAAGATCGATGAGGTGCTGTACTTCGACCGGAGATAGAAACCTCTTCGTCTCGAGAACTCGAGGAGCACAACTTAGAACCTTGAGTGTGAGTGGCATCGTTGGGGTGGTATCATTCTCGTTGCTATTGCTCTTTTCCTTTGGATCACTTGATTGAAACTTTCTCATTTCCAACATTCGCTTCTCCTCGACTTTAGGTAGATAATCATTCTTGGTCAGCCGTTCTAGTCGATTTGGTAGAGCAGTATAATAGAAGCTCGACGTTTCAACCATGTGCGTCTGACCAATAAAGCTTGATTGCCACATGTGCATCTCATATCCCACATCAATTGTGGCCAAATTATCACTGGCATGTGATACCTGGCTACTTGTTGTTCCATCCACATTACTCACATCATCATCATGTGCCAAATATGGCTGAGGAAAGTTGGCCAACCATACCTGACCAGTCTTAATCAAATAATCTCTACCAAAACTACGATCTAACATCCATGCATCTCTATTATGCAATTGCTTATCACTCAACTTTCCTTGTCGTGATAACTTTTGCAACTCTTCTTTTTGACCTTCAATCTCATTTACCAGCATCAATGATTAATCG
>Ga0214481_100319_pt1 | contig 25656 bp, 19 predicted proteins | sample M1_20Mar14CPVII9_4_FD_165057 | JGI IMG/M metagenome (GOLD analysis project Ga0214481, IMG submission 165057) | Marine eukaryotic communities from Monterey Bay, California, United States - M1_20Mar14CPVII9sort6BwellG10 | ecosystem: Environmental > Aquatic > Marine > Unclassified | place: USA...
CTAGAGGTATACATCAATCTTCCAGCCTCATTCGGTCTTAAAAAGGATCAAAGACTATTATGTTATGAACTATTTACTAAGTACGAGCAGTGGCGGTTGGAGGAACATGGGTGGGATGACTCTGATAGAGTTCTTTATATCCTTCGATACGGTCCATCTGTCTTTCAGGATGACCGATTCATTCCTTGGGCCAAACGAGTGAATAGTTATGGTGAAACTGATGGTTTACTCAATGAGGAAGGAAACCCATTATACCCCTTCTTTTGGGAGCTTGTTACAGCGGATGAAGCTCAAGATTTTACCGAGATTGAACTCGTTCTATTTTCAAAGATGAGCGCATCGATCCGTTCTTTGTTCTTGTGTGCAGATCCAGCCCAAAGTGTAGAGGTTGGTGTGAAGATGAGAGGAGGGACTGTCAATGATGTGTTCCACTCCTTGATGAAAGACGGCAAGCAACAAGTGAAAGATGTGTTACAATACATCACATTACAAACAAATCATCGTACTCACGCTCAAAATCTTGCCATTGGACAAGCCGTTCGTCGTATCCTTGCTCGGTCATTCAAAGTTCCATATGCCGACGAGATTGCCTTGATAAACGGGAAGATTCCTAAGACGATGATGATCAAGGAGTTGAAAGACCTAACGTCTTGTTTTCGTGGAGGGAATTGCATCTTCCTCGCCCCTGATGAGAAAGTGCATGACATCAGGCTGCAATTCAATAAGTTGGGGTTGATGAACGATGTGTTTGGTGTAAGGGAAGCTAAAGGCTTAGAGTTCGACTCAGTGGCATTGATAGGTTTCTTCTCGTACATTGAGGAATGCGGTAGTTCTGAACAGTGGGTAAATGCACTTCGATGGCTATCAAGTAGTAGTACATTGTCAAAGACAAGTAGTACAGGCGAGAAAGTGTCCGGTGTCGTTCTTGCCGATTGTGACTACACTCTTAGTGCTCCAAATGTTTCCGACGAAGCGATGATGGTGTACACAGCACTGACACGAGCCAGGAATCATCTCTACTTAATCGAAGTAGAGTCAATTCAAACAGGAAAGAAGCAGAAACGGGGTTTGGCTGGGTTTGCTTTCCGAAGATTCGGTGAGCTCGGTCTTGCTAAATCTGTTGTGTCCATCGATGAAGGTCAAGTAGAGATGACTGCAGCACAGCATAAGGCAAGAGGAGTACTTTATGTAACACAGGTAAGTCCAAGTTCTCCTACTTTATACCAAATATTTGATATGACTGGTATGGATGTGGTCTCTAATGTCTCACTTCCTTGTCAATGATCAGGCACTCATGATGAGTAGAAACAATGAGCTGATTGGAAACGTCCAAGAGAAGTTTTTAGAAGCAAAGCAGCGCTTTCTTCCTGATAAAGGGAATGATCAAGATCTCTTGGACAAAGTCAACAAGCACTTGAGTGCTTATCTCATGAAACAAAACATAATGCGATTCGTAAAGGTAAACTTCGTCGTAAACGGAGCATACAATTTGGAGGGTAAGTTTGCAGAAGTAATCCAATTCGAGGAGAAAGTGAGCAAGTTCTTTTCAGAGTATCTTGGAGATTCATTCTTGATGGAGGAAGTTCATGATGTCCGATGCTTGTTTGAAGAGCTATTCGAATCAACCCCATATGAAGAACACTTCAAAGAAGTCTTCACTGCTATCAGAGATCTGGAATAGGAAGTGGTACCAGACACCTTACGAAGTATAGTAAACTAGTTTTATATTACTTTGATGTAAGCATCATCTATCTATTTCGTCACCTCTGATGTTGACTTATCTAAAAATAAAAGAGCAAAACTCCCCAAACAAATGGCACTTCCTGCTATTGTGCATGAGATTCCAGGTATAGATTCTCCCACCTTATCAGAAAAGTAGCCCAAGATTAAGGGAGCAACGATGTATGTGCCATCTCCTACTGCTCGTGGTAGGCCTAATGCCGTTGCCTCTGACCCAAGTGGTGCGTTCTCCTGTCCAAGAGCAGTCAGAGCAGGCCCCTGTGCACTTGCCCCGATGCTCCATAGTATAACAAGTATACAGAATGCAGCGACCTCTGGAGAGCTGGAAAGAGATACCAATCGTTCAACAAGTGATGAAGATCCACTCCCCTCAATTGCTGTAGTTGTTGTCGACTCCATTCCTTGTAGAGAAAGACCAAGTGGTACTAAGCACAATGCCCCACCGCTGAGCAAACCTCCGAAACTGGCTGCCATTCGAGATCCTGCCTTATCTGTGAGGAAACCTCCCAGTGGAGCACCAACTAAGCCCGCAAGTCCAGCAGCTGATAACAAGATACCAGCTCCAGCGGCACCTCTCAATACCTTATTGGCTATTATGGGTATGACTGCTATCTTACATGCAAATCCAAACGAAGAGCCAGACTGAGCTAATACAAGGGATCTCCATGTTGCTGATGATTGTAATAATTCTATCCAGTTAGCACCATTGTTACCCTCTGATGTTTCTTTTGTTGATGATGTAGTAGTAGTATCTATTCTATCCTCTTTTAGTACTGTCTCAGGAAGAATAGAGTAGATTGTCAATGATACCAACGCAGCGGCCGATACACATAGGAAGGCACTTCTTACTCCATATTCTTCTACCACAATACCTCCAACTGGTGCCCCAATTGTAATCCCAAGAGCCACACAAGCTTGTTGTAATGCCAAAGCTCTGCCTCGAAGTTGTGGGGTTTTATTTGCTAAGTCCGTAAGCATTCCTCTTTCTCCAGCCTCTGCATACCCTCTGCCTAAACCTAACCCTAATCTTGCCAATACTAGTGTTGCTAAACTATTGGAATATGCCGTACCTACATCACTGATTGCAATACATAACATCCCTCCCATCATTGCTTTCTTTCTCGCCTCATCTGAACATTCCCCTGCTGTTCTACTAACCAAAAGTAACGCTACAGCTGGGGGAGCAGAAGTTAATTCCACACAACACAAGAAGAGCCAAGAAGAGGGGGGTTAGCTTTTGTTAGTGGAATTGCAAAACCATATAGAACCCAATGCCCAGAGGGTGGGTTGTGACCATTGTGCACAATTAACTCTACTTACCTGGTGCAGATATAACTACTCCATTTGAGGCCGCAGAAAGTCCTATACTTTGTCCGTATAATGGTATGGTCGGTATGACTGCTCCTACGCCCAGGAACAATATGAATTGAGATAGTAATAGGAGAGAGAATGGTTGCAAAACTTCGGGAGGAACGTCATCTCCTTCTTCTTTTATTCTTTGTTGTTTCCCAAGAGCATCTGTTTGACTAGTACTTTTCAATGATGATGATAATTGTGAATTTATATTATTAAAATATTGTTTGATAGGATTATCATTGTGTTGTGTTTCTATATCTTCATCTGATGACATACATATTTCAAAGGAGCGTCGACGAGGAAGATATTTATTTTGAGCATAAGATGTGTACTGTTTTTGTGCTCGATGATATCTTCCAGTATTAAACGCGGATACAACTCGAGTTGCTAAATGCAGTATAGCGCATAGTATTGCCAACGCGATAATATGATATGATACCATGAGACGACTATAATTAATCGTCCTTTCCACCCCATTATCTTTGTTGATTAAGTTTTCATGAAAGAATGTAATGAAAACTCTGTTTAGGTTAGTATCACGGTTCCTCGACCAATTTAAAAGAGTTCACTAGTATGGCAGTGCAAAGTATCTACGATACATATATGAATAGTATGTACTGCAGTCACTGAAGAAGAAGAATGTCACTTATCAATAGAAATAGTATAATTAAGACAAAAAGAAGTGGTATCCTGGTTGAGTACCTTACTTGTGTTGCTTGTAGCTAGTTTACTGTCTGTGGTGTGTCTAGTTTGTATCAATTCTCAACGATGATCCTTCTGAAGAGATTTTCCATCCTGCTCCTCCTCCCAACAGATTATGAATGGTACTCTTGAGGAAATTGGTAGTACATGAGCAATGCGACTTCCTAGTTTGACCGACCTATCTCCCCGAATTCCACCCTTATAGTATTTCCAGCCAGCTTTCTGCATTATTTCCATATTCCCATTCAAAATGATGATACGAGGAACTCCTACATGATCCCACACTGCCTCCTCAAGTGATCTAGTATCAAAGTAATGTCGGCAAGCATCCTCCGCTGTAAGAAAACTATCCAGATCACACCGTCGCCTCTTTGGATTTGAATTATCTTCCATATCATTATCTGCAGTGAGGCTGATCCATTCAACCAAGAATTGTTTAGTTGCTGTATCACTAAGACACTCCCATCCAAACTTAGACACGAATTGCTCAACAGATGGTACTACAGACTGAAGAAGACTTCCAACGGACGTGAAGAGCTTCAATTGTTGCATCAATTCTACAAACTTTTTTGATCGCTCCTGTCTATTCAAGTACTTGATTTTGAGCCCCGATAGTTTGTCATTATCAACACATCCCTCCTTCCATAATCGGGTACGTGTTACAAATGATGTTATGCGTGGCTGATTCCGTTTTTGTTTTTCTTCCTGTAATGCCCATACCACGCAAGATACATATCCACTTCTGCCGAATATTATACCCAGATTATCTTCTGTTGCCAAGCCTTTGTTGAAGAGGGCAGTTCCTAATTGCACTACATCTAATGGCCATTTAGCGATAGATCTGATATCATTCACTCCATCTACTAATCCACGAAGTGCATACTCTGAGTCGTCCGGAGGTGGATCAACATATGACTCACTGCCTCCAGGAAGCTGATCTAGAATGTCCATGACACTATCTCCTCCTTTGTTCATGTGGAAGTAACACTGGGCAAGCTTCTGTTCGATAGCAATACAGACCTTAACTGCCGCATCAAGATCACCGAAATGATACGCATCACTTTCTTCATCAATGTCAATATCTCCAGTATCTATATCACCAGAAAATATGTCGGTGAATGAATACTCTGAGCAAGCTTTCATAGCCTCGACAACAAATTCTGCAATACATGGATTGGGGTTAACATTTGTGCCGATTGCATTCCAGCCAGCTAATATGTTTATCCGTTCAGACACACTGGTTAAATTGAGCTGATCAATCTCACTTTTGTAAATGAGTTCATGATCCGCTTCATAGTTTTTGATGACCTCTGCCCATCTTGTAGTAGCCATTTGTTTGTCATGAATTCGATCTGATCTGATTCTACTAATGAGTTTCTTTCCCATTCTAGTGGCAGCCTCAATGACCGACGCTCGGCCCGGAAAGTAGTCTTGAGCCATCATGCTTATTTTCTCAAAACACTCGTTTATTAGTGTGTGGTCGTATTTATGGTAATCATCATATTTACTAGGATGATAGTAATTCATGCAATGAATCAGATGAGCAACCTCATATGCCTGATCCCGATACCAATTAATGTCATCAGTAATAATCCATTCCTTTTTCAACCCAACAAACTCCCCGATCAAACTAATGCAATCTTTATTATCCAAGAAGCTTGTATTGATTAGATGGAGATTCTCCATTGACATATGAAGAATATACTTAATTAGAAAGATATGAATCAAAGCAACGAACTGAGTCTGCCCATTAAACAAGGATAAGCCCTCTGTATCAAAAGGTTCAGCGATGTTCTCGTCTATGTATGAAGTCTCAAAGTAGGTTTGACATTTTTGATACAGCTCTTCAAATCTTCCAGTTAGTAAATGAACATTCATAACCAGATTAGGCGCACCAAATTCGGCATTATCTTTTTCCCGATCTTGCCATGTCCGTTTTCGTTGAAGAAGTTCTAAATCGAGAGATTGCTGAGCTGCAACCTCATATGCAAGCACGTTCTTATTTGTATATTCCCCGGCATATCCTCCCTTCCTACCTCCCTCATACAGTAACTCTTTTATTAACAGTTCTCGTTTGCCAAGCAACTCTTTTCGTTCTCTGCAAAATTGCTCTCCAACATTTACACTTCGTCCATCAATCTCCCGAAACGCAGACGTTTCAGTAAACAAAAACACAACATCATTGGGATTAGGATAATACCGTCGAAGATTTGTTGTTCTTGTTCGTATATATGCTGACAAATTCTTGATTTCATTACAGCGGGTATTATGACTAATATCCATCTCCATACATTCTCGTGAACAATATATACAAACTTTACATGAACATTTCCTATATTGCACTCTAAAATCAATATTAATATCCTTACAACAAACGACACAGATTGATAATGATTTGGTGAGTGGTACTGTCATGCACAGTTGCATAGCTCTACTGATATTCTCTCTGTTCATTGTTACGTGATTCTAGGTGATATGTCTTTGCTCTAGCGAGGTATCAGTTTATTAATAATTGTTGTAATCGGTGGAAATAGTTTGAGCTGCATAAGATGTGTACACTGTTTTTGTGTTCGATGATTCCGTCCAATACTAAAGGCGGATACAACTTCTGCTGTATATAGTATATAGGATTACCAATGCAATAACATGTATGCTGATCTATTCATAATATGCTATATCACTCTAAATATCTGTCTTTTCCGCTACTTGATATTTGCTACTCCACTTTCTGATATCTGTCTTGAGTTTTCATGAAATAATGTAATGAGAAACTCTATTTAGTATAGTATCACAGTTCCTCGACCATTAAAAGAGTTCACATACCTAGGCGGTTAGCAGGCAACACGAATACATATGAATGGTACTGCAATCATTACCACATTGTGCCAACGTGACATGCTATGATATGATAAGCTACTGATACAATAGTGCCATGACATTCATTAAGTGATTTATGGAGGTTTGAAAATTTAGCATATTACATATAGCAATAAAGTAATAGAGGTATTTTGATAAGCTGTTGTTCTTCCCTATTACATACTTGCAGTCCGCGCCGTATAACATCGAAAAGGATAGTATCTGATATTATTACCATGGCAAAGAGTAAAGGCAAAAAGAAGGGAGGTAAGAACAAGAAATTATCAAAAGGAAATGTTCATGTAACATCAGTATCTACTAACAACAAGCAACAGCAAGGTATATGGTCTGCATCCGATGAATGTGAACATTATGCTGAATTGGGATGTCATATTGTAAATATTGCTCGATGTAGACCTGATAGACCTGCTACATCCCCATCATCGTCATCATATACCTGCTCAGATTTTAGATACATGTATGAACATGCAATGCAAATATATCCATGGTTAATAGGTATAGAACGATTTGATTCAAGTGATTATCATCCTGAGGATATAGACAAAATACCCGATGTTGCAATGGATGATGAGGAGATGATATTGACATTAACGAATGTTACACAAAGTATTACAAAGATATGTTATGTTACAGTTTATGATGTGGATGTATGTGATGTTGATGGTAATGTGTTGAAAAGTGGTGTATCTTCTACTACGACTTCTGTAAAAGACTCGTCCACAACAACAACCACTACAAAAGAGAGAAAGTGCACCACATTCATCATCTTGTGTCCGCCTCAAACATTTGTGCATCTATGCTCATTGACACCGAACCAAACTCAAGATGATAATACTACACCTATTACAAGTTGGTCTCAAATTGATATAGAAAGTGACATTCAACCATGGTCATTTCATCCAAATATTGATGATGCGCATCCATATTTGCTTCACTTTCCTTTTCATGGATTGATTAGTGAAGAAGAAGGATCATCAGAAGTAGTAGACGCAATAACTGCCTATCGATGCACACAATCTTGTGATGGTCAACTGACTCACTTCTTCCATGGAAACTATCATGCAATAGACTTTGCCTGCCCTGTCGGTACTCCTCTATACTCACCAGTGAATGGGGTAATCATAGACGTAAATGATAGCATTACTGGTGGGAAAGAAGTGAGTGGAATTGCAGCAAGCAACATGTTTCAATGGAACTCAATAATGATACGAGTGGAAGATGAAAGTGTAGACGCAACAACCGACCCATTATATGTAGAGTTTGTGCATATACAAACCGACAGTTGCGTAGTTCAAGTAGATGATAAAGTGAAGAAGGGACAGCTAATCTGCCGTAGTGGATCGGTTGGGTTTAGTCCAGAGCCTCATTTGCATTTGGCAGCATATAGAAGTAATGGAGATGATGCAGCGACAGTTTGTGTAAGATTTGACTGTATTGGAAGATCTGAGGGTGATGCCACAGCTGAACCATTTTTACCGCAAACTGGTGGATGTTATAATCAGAGCGGACTTGTTTCAAACTATAAATCTTCTACTAATATATAACAGTTTACAAGTCTCTATATCTTCCATTCATGTGGTATGTATGTTTACTTCAATCAATGGAGTGATCATACAAGTGACATATAGGACACCATGATACTATATACATCTTTATCATTTAGCTAGCTTTTATCTATTTCACCTCCTCCTTTGCTACCTTGACTGCCAAAGAAGTCACTTATAGAAGAGGAGAGTCGAGCATTAAGTTCCAAATCAACCTCTTCTCTTATGCTGCCCGAGTATCCTTCTACAAATCGGCCTATAAAGCTCTTCCTATTGTCCTCTTTGAACTCTTTGAGTACCATGTCATTCAATAGTTCAGACTCAAAAATGGTCTTAGTTACCTTGAGTTCCTTTTCCAAATTTCGTATACGGACTTTGCTCTCTGGAGATAATGATTGCTCACCTGAATTAGATTGCAAGACAATGTCTACATCATTGTCTTGAGCCTCGGCTAGTTGTCGGACTTCCCGAGCAGCTAGCTCAGCTAGACGTTTGTTCCGGCGGGCATTACGCATGGCGTCTCTAACTCGACCAAGCGTAAGGATGAGTGTTCTATTAGGGACAGTAAATGCCAGGTAATGGTTACCTAGAAATCGTCCAGGTCGTAAAAAGGAACTCATCTCAAACCGCAACTTTCCATTCTTGACGTATATTGATTTGATCTGATTGTCCTCGCCCATGTTGAACCCGGCCATCTTATCACTATCTCTTATGGGTGATATCAACGGGATGTAAGTGTATAATGGTTCAAAGGTAGGTATTGTGTAACCAAACCACTCCTTGACTTTTGCTCTACCATTTCTCTCCCATTCTTTATTACATTCAAAGAATATAGCAATCTCGAGTTGCTGTAGACCGATGATTCTACCATCATCTCGAGTGCCAACTCGACAACGGAGTTTGAATCCTTGTTCGATCGGTTTATGTTTGTATCCTAATGCCTCTTGTATCTTAGCTCTACCTGTAACGACCAAACGATCTCGTTTATCAAAGTGAACATCCGTCAACTTTGAAACCTCGACAAGTGGTGCATCTTGTTTATTAAGTTTCCATGTTCGGCCATAGAAGATTGCCCCATCTAATAAGTCTCGTATACCCCTAACTCGTCTATTCAATGCACGAGCTACAAGTCGGCGTAGTCCGCTATCTAAAAGGACCGAGTTCCTTAAATCATCGGCGGTGAAGGATGCCGTTAGAGTGGTTGTGAATGGCTTTAAAATGAGAGGTCCTCCGGGCAGTACCTATGTATATGAAGATACAAGAGTTGTTAGAACATGCAATATTGAGTTTGACATACACAAATAAAACAAGTTTCAACTCACTCTCTTCACTCCGGGAATGGCTCCAAACAATAAACGTCGTAAATCAAGATGAAGATCTTCCAATACTATACTTCCTTCCCCTTGGTCGATTGATCCCCAAAACTCTTCATTATCCGTCACGTCTATGATACTACCATCCTCATTCGTTGTTGGCATTATCTCATCACCATTATCACCTTGCTTATTGCCACCACGGAAGATATTTTGGAACCATCCTCTTCTCTTTATTTCCATATCTGTCTGTTCGTGATTCTCCTCACGTGCCCTAGATTCTTTCAATGCTGCCATATCTTGTACCATTGCCTCATACTCCTCTCTATCCACGACACCATCACCATTAACATCATACAACTTCACAAGACGAGACGCCAACTCAGTCAATGTCTCCTTCTTCGATCTCATACCAAACTTGGCATTACCACCAATTAAGGCAGCCATTTTCAATGCCTCGGCTAATTCCTCTTCATCTAACGTCCCACTACCGTCAACATCAATCTTATCAAACGCTTCATCGGCAGTGGTTGATTTGCTACCCCAATTGAAGAACGATGTTGCCATTGCAAATCGTTCACTTGGTGTCATTGACGTTTCCAATTCGGAGAACACGTCATCTAATCCACCCATGCGTAACTGTCGAAAACCTAACCTTGAAAAGTAAATCTTGATGGAATTTACAGTCTTATCATGTAATGGAGTATTGGCATCGGCATCAATTTCTACTTCGAGTCCTTCCACTTCCTCGGCTAGTGCCATTATTAGGCCGGCTATTGTTCGTGCACCGTATTGACGATTCTTACCTCCTGATGCCTTATTGGTATTATTATCCTTCTTGGATTTTTTAGTTAGGGCTTTTGATACATCTTCTTCTATACCATCTAAGGAAGAGTAGTCAATAGCAGTAGTAGTGTCTTGAGCATCTTGTGGGGTATTGTCCTTTCCCTTCTTACTACCCTTATCCTTTTTACCAAATCCTAACCATCGCAGTGGATGTATATTCTTCCTCCTTTCATCTAATGTTGATATTGCATTGGATGTACCACTCATTGCATCATTTAACATTTCACTTAATAATTTTTTACGATGTAATTCACTTTGTACTTCTAATCCATCTTGTAATTGTGATTTGAACCTGGCATTATTGGATTGTTGATTTATTTTTGGATTTGCATTCTGTCTGGCAGTATCTATACCCTTTTCTATTGACATTAATCCATTTCGTAATTGTGTTTTGAATCGTATACCTTCATCTATTGATCGGGCATTACGTTTGGTACCCTGACGCCATTCATCTTCTTCTGCTGAACTCTTAATCTCCTCAGACGATGATGACGGTGCAGAGTCCTGCTGTATTCCATGAGAAGATGATGAAACATATGGTTCATCTTCTACAATATCAATATCTTCCAACTCTTTCAATTCTAGCATCTCCTCAGATTGTGTTGCAGTAGAGGAAGATAATTTAGAAGAAAGTATGTCATAGGCATCATAAATTACATGTTCTGATGATGACGATGTAGAAATATATGGTTCATCTTCAACTATATCAATCGTATCCATATATTGATTTATTCGACTGCCATCCTGGTTTATATGATGACCATTATTGATATTGCCATTCACCTTTATATCCCCATTTACGCCATTTTTAATGAGGGTATCCCCATTTATTATTATATCCCCGTTAGTATTATGACCATTAATCTTTGCAACTGCTATTTGTGGCTCTTCTATTATTTGATTAGCTTCTTCCTTATTGTTCCTTCTTCTACTTCTTGTGAGCAATGCAAAGCTGAATGCTGCACTTTGTTCCACGGAAAATCTATTAAATCTCCTCGAAGAGGAATATCGTGAGCAGTATCCTCCATTGCGGTGGTGAAATGTAGCAGAAGATCTAGAAGAAGCTGCTGCTACTTGAAATATTACATTTGTAGACAGGCATATAACTGCAGTAGCAAGCAATATTGCAATACATTGTCTCTGCTGTCTTCCTCTACTTTTTGTGCATATCATGTGTTTTATTCTTCTTCTATTTTTAGCATTTGATTTTGTTGTTGATACCGCTGCCGCCGTTGTTGATGAGATACAAAAGGAGCAACACATATTATTTAACAAATAAGTACTCTTCTATTGGAGATTATAGTATTGGCTATCTCTCTCCCTCTCCTATGCAAAATGCCGGATGCGACTTCAACTCGTTTCACTGAAATTTTCCTCGTGCGCATTTTGCCCATTTAGTACCCTCTAACGGGTTTATTACGGGTATATCTGCATACGATTGCCCGTAAAGGGCAATCTTTAGGCTTCTTCGGGCACGAATAGGCAAAGATATCATACCTATGTAATTTATTCAGCCTAATATAATAATTCCCATCATAGATTCGAGAGTGTTATCTATGCATGTGGCTGGCTTAATATATCGAACCTACGAATTTAACGGTACAAAGGAGTGTTACTATCTTTCTTCCAATCAGTATTCATTGCAATTACACACAATTAGAAGAAGAGAGTCTACCACTATCTGGTTTATAATATTTGTGCATAAAGTATATTCAAGATGCCAAATTTGGAACTTAAGGCGCGGCTTGATAATTTACTTTCTACAGCCCAAGCGGAGACATCACACATTGATCTACTTGCGCCTATCATCGTTGCCGATAGAGAAGAGTGCCCGTTATGTATGATCCCAATCTCTATCAAACCAAAGGAAACAATCTTCAAGCATTGTTGTGGGAAACACATATGTGTTGGTTGCAGCGTAGTTCAGTCGATGAATGATTTGAAGAACCGAGTACCTGATCACAAGAAGAAATGTGCCTTCTGTCGTCAGTCATCACCCAAGAATACAATCAAAGCACTAAAAAAGTTAATGAAGAAGAATAACCCTAATGCATTTATGGCAATGGCTGGAAGATATAGGACCGGAGATGGTGTGATTCAAAGCGATACAAAAATGCTTGAAATGCATATTCGTGCAGCTGAACTTGGTGACGCTAAAGCATTTGGGGCAATTGGATTACATTATTTAGAGGGTATTGGTGTAGAGCAAGATAGGTCAGAAGAACTATCATTTTATGAAGTATCTGCAAAGAAAGGAGACATAACAGCACACCATCAAATAGCTGAGTTTCACAACCGTTCAGCTGAACTTGGTATTGCCCAAATGCATACATTGATACGAGAGTATTATTCAGAGAGTTCTGCATTAGAATGTGATAGATCAAATGCATTCGTCGAGCTTAATGAGATAGTTAAAAACATGGGGTCGGAAAAAGCCCCTCAACATCTGATTGCAGCCTTACAAGAAACAAATGAGACTTATCAGAAGAGTATTAATCATTTGAAAGTAGCTGCAAATGCAGGATATCAACAAGCTATGGATAGTCTGATGGAGTTATATAAAATGAAAGCAGTGCCAAAAGAGGATCTAACACAAACTCTCCGTGCATTTCAGGCCTCAACTGCTGAAATGAAGAGTAAGGATCGGGATGATGTCCGAGCGATGGGTTGGTAGCAGCGATGGTAGGTGTAGGTAATAACACAGAGATGAATCTTAGTATCAATGTTTTAACGGTTTGAGTTTAATACCAGAAGAGGATCTAAATGATATCGATTCGGCAGGGGATATATCATCATAACTATATAGGCTAAGGCTGATCTATAAGAAGTATAGTGGGAAGATTATTGCCAATACAATATGTTTCTATGTTTATATCTAGCGAAAATCCCCATTAACGTTGGGGTAGTGATTAACATAGAGCTTGTGTCCACATTAAAGTTGGAACACATCTTGTGTTCAAAATTGTTTATATACATAATACTCCTCAAAACAAGCTGCCCATTGATATAGGCGGTTCTTCTCTCTATCTAGTATCTCATTGGACTGACATCCCTCACAAACCGGGGTGTATCCTCCTCGATATCCATGGGAGTGGATGATGATGAGGAGGAGAAGGTAGAATCTATTGTTTCTTGGGAGACTCTTCTAGGTTGGTGGCGTTGCTCCTTTTGCAACATGAAGTCTTGACATGCATCAACTGCCTGTTGATAAAGTTGTGCCTCTTGTTCCTGGTCCTGCTGTAAAAATAGAGCGGCTGCTCGTGCACGTTCCCTTGCCCATCGACTATGATCAGATGATATCTGGGCTAATGTATCGACATCGTCGTCATCGATAAGATTAGCAGCGGCGTGGGAGCTGCTACTGCGGCGGTACATACGTCGTCTCTTCTCTTGCCATTGAGCTTCATCTAACACACTCTTTCGTAACTTGTCACGACGATTGACATACTCTATTGTCAATTGAACGGTTAGGAACTTTTCTATGCCGAGGATGCAGCTTGCCGAGGGCGTCTCTCTTTTGGATATGGATCGTTGGACTGCTCGTTTGCAAAATAGTAGGTTTGCTTTGGAGGCATATAGTTCGTCAGGGCTGCACCATAACTTGTCTCTACAATTCGATGATAGGTTGGAGAGATCGGGTATTAGAATCATTTGGCTAGTTTCGGAGAATGTGACTGATCGTTGACGACGATTCTTCTCTTGCTTGATATTCATAGAGCTCATGACGGTGGATGGTAATTATATAGGAGTACTTCGTTTATCTATGTGCCTTTGCAACTCAATTATTTAATCGTCGATCGTATTATGGAGGCATTATCATCTTGCCTCAAACCACATCACTAACAATGTGAATAATTAGAGACACTAAGGGTCGCTATGACCCCAATTTCGAGCTAAAATCATCAGTGCGTCACTATTCAGAAAGAAAGTACCTACCAGCCAGTAATAATTAGACAAGCTGAATCATTATAATATGTTGGGTACGAAGTTCAGCCAGGATTGACACATATTCCTCGCTATTCCTCGTTACTCATATCCTTAAACTGAAATAGTCATAACCCTTGCACTTTTTTACAGGTCATCCCTGGATCTGCCCTTTCGTTTGTTTTTGATGCCTGCTAGTGTGTTGATTATATATACTATCCTATATGAATAGTAATACACGATCTGCCTTCAATAGCTCGAGAGATAGACACGTATGAAAAGCAAGGGCTCTTAGTCTTCGTCGTGTTGAGCTCTTTGAGTAACCTAGCGCTCGATGTCGATCAGATGATCTTTCCTCTAGTCTCTAGTTCTAGCTCTTGTCATGTATTCTATCTATCTTTCTATCTCAGTTTATAATACTAGAGATCTTTATATTTATATCTTATACTCGTACTCATACTAATCTATAACACAGTACTAGACTAGATATCTTCTCTACTTGCTTACTTTAAACTTGGAAGCTCCTAACTTGCTCTACCTTCTAAGTACAAGCTCCTAACTTTCTGTACATCTCTATTCTATACATATCTAATTGTCCTGTCAAAACTTTCAAAATCGTAGTATATGCATATATGACTTATACCATTTGCTTCTGCTGCTGTTGCAACCGCTTGACATCCTCTTGTTCTTGATCCTGCTGAAGAAACAAAGCCGCCGCTCGTGCTCGTTCATATGCCCATCTACTGTGCTCTAAGGATATCCGTGCTAATGTATCGACTTGATGATCATCATAGGCTAATCTTTCAATCGTCATATCATTATCGTCGGTATATTGTTGTTGTTGTCGTCGTCGTTGTTGCTGGCTTCTTATTATCATCTCTTGCCATCGTGCCTCATCGAGTACTCTCTTCCTCAACATATGCCGCCGATTCATATACTCTATTGTAAGCTGTTCCGTGAGGTACTTCTCTACTCCCAGGATGGAACTTGCTGATGGCGTTAGTTGTTTAGAAATGGATTCTCTAACCTTCTCTTTGCAATATAATAGATTTGCTTTCGAGGCTATCAACTCATCGGAGCTGTACCAAAGCGTATCTTTCTCTGATATGTTCGATAGGTCACGTACTAGGATCTGTTGACTAGTATCGGAGAATGTGACGGATCGTCGACGTTGTCGATGATGATGTTGAGGATGGTGAGGATGATGATGCATGGTCGTGGTTGTCGTCGTCGTCTGATGATAATCGATGATCGATATATATAGTTGATATAAATATAAATATTGATAATGAAACTAAATGTATTGCAATTGCATGGGTATGGAAGTAGCCTCCTTCTTCTCTTATCGATCGTGATATGTTGCATTGCAAGGATCGCATCATTTTGGCCTATCATCTACTAGGATACTAATACCGCTTTGCTTCCTACTAAGACTAAACGACAAGCCTCAATAATGACTGTCAACTTCAAGGAAAGGATACCAATGACTCGGTATCCTAATTATCCTTTTATTGCTTTTTGCCATGGTTAAGGTCGATACTATAGATCCACATAAATCTACAGAACCCTCCTAACTCAAACTCTCATAAAATAATCCACCTCATCCTCAACACTCAACAATGTACATAGAGTTTATACTAGTCCGGTGCATAAAGACAACAACAACAACATAATCCATTGCATATCACATCATCAATAAAATGTCTGGCTTTTCATCTTTGTTAAATCAGTTTAAACAAACTACACAACAGGCGACATCACTTAGCAATACATCAAGAGGTGGTCAATCTACTTCGTCTACTACTAATACTACTTCATCATCAGGCAATAAGAAACGTACTCGATCAATCTTTGAAGCCGCCAATACCAATAATCAAAGTATCAAAACGTCAAACAATACCACTATTTCACAACAACATAACAAACAATATAAATATCCAACAAAACCAATAAAAACAATCTACATTGCATGTCCAGCATATATCGAGACTGGCGGACCAGAGGCATTGCATCAATTATGTCATATGATTAATGTTGGTGAGTATACTTATGAAGTAGATGATGATGATGATGATATAAAAGAAGAGAAATTGAATGGGAAGGAATTAAAGTGTGATGAGTTTGGTAGAGCTTTATTTACCAAAGATGATAAGAAGCCATCTACCGTCGCTTCCAACAACAACGATACCACATCTACTAACAATGAAACCACAAAGACAACAGAGCAGCAACCTAAAAAGAAAATAATAAAAGCATACATGCTCTACCTCCGTGAAAGAAACAATAATACAGTCGAACATGTAACATCGTCAAATGCTAAATCTATTAAATATAATAAATATGATGCACCGCCTATATCATCAACAACTGATAATAATATGCCATCATTTTTATTACAACAAAAGTCAGTAGCAATGGGAAGGAAGGAGGTGGATGTTAGTTATACTATAGATGGTGTCCATGGTCAAAAGAATAACAAAGAGAAAGAGAAGAAAGAAAAGGAAGAAGGAGAGAGTGAGGAATATACATCGGAATTAATAATATGGCCAGAATGTTGGACACATTTAATTGATTCATTGCAACCCTGCTCCCTTACTACCAATACCAATTCTTCACTACAACAAGTACAACAGCAGCAACAGAAACAAGAGAAGAAATATCAAATTGCAATATGGTGGTTATCAGTAAATAATAACAATGGTAGATTTTTACCTAATCAATTCCAATTAAGAAAAGATGTATTACATTTAGTACAGAGTAAATATGCTAAAAGTTATGTTGAGGGTATGTTAAGAAATAGTGGCGGTGGTAAGAAGGATGGTATGGTGGAGGATAGTACGTTGAATGTAATGAATATGAGTGAGTTTATATCATACTCATCACCATCATTTGCACCAACAATTATAAATAACAACAATAGTAAAGACGACAAAGAAGTAGTACGAGATGTAGACGTGGTATACAACACCGCAAAAGGACAACACTACACAGATGAGATTATTAAACGTGCAGTTGGTAAAGCCAAGCCTAATGCATTAAATGGAAGTGTAATTGGTGGTGGATTAAAGTTCAATCCAATTGGTAAAGGTACTGGTGGACGGGAACGTATGACGGAGAAGGAGGTTGTTGCGTTATTGAAACGGAGTAAGGTGGTAAGATTCTCTTCTTTGTGTGTATAATCTTGTATAGAAGTTTGCAGTTCACTTGCGGTTCTTAACATTCAACTTCCCCCCGTTACCCTTGCTTTAGTACATCGACTTTGGCCCACATCCAGGCATGGACCGACTACCACGGGAAGCAGCACTAGCAGGATGTGTCGTCCTTACCAATCGAGAAGGTGCAGCAAACTTTAACGAAGATGTACCCCTCCCATCTGAATTCAAGTTTAAAAACTTTGATGTTGAAATGATATATACCAAATTAAAAGAATGTTGTAATCAACATGATAAACAAGTAGAGAAGATGAATTCATATAAACAGTGGATACTGGGACAAGAGAAACAAATGAAGGAGTGTGTTGATAAGTTGATTAATCATGTTAATGCCCGGAGGATACTTGTTCAGAAGATTGAACGTTATACCAAGCAATCGTCCTCCAAGGGTATCAAAAAGTAGGATGTTGGGTGTTGCATTTTTTAGGTTTGATGCTGAGGTGGAAGCCACGATGCCTCGTTTGTTACAGTATTGTACCAATAATCAGCACCGACCTCATCATCACTAAGTTGGAGTTGTTAATACATCGAAGAGGACATGAATGATTTTGAGTAGAGGAGTAAGATTACACTTCAATATTACATCACAAACAATACGAAACTTACTCATACTTGACCCATGGATTTGCTGTTGGTGTTGTCTGGGATTTGGCCTCGTTTGCCTTTGCTGCCTTGGCTTCCATATCATGTTTACATTCTTTCTCCGCTTTGGCTACCCTCAACTTCCATTCTTCATGCATTTGTATCTGGTCATTGACTCGTGACAATTGATCCTTCAAACAGTTGAGACCGGGATCGTTGCGTAGAGTTTCCTTCAGCCTGCTAGACATTCGTTCTTCGGAAATAGACGAGCTGATATTGGAGGTGTCGTTACTTTTACCCACGGCGAATGAAGAGCCTAGATTTATATTGCTGAGTTTTGTTTCAATAGAGGCTGCTGATGTTTCAGTATTAGCCGAGGTCAGCGACGAGGAGGCTCCTATAAGACCTGTGTTATTCATTGAAGACAATGCAGCCTGTTGAAGACCTCTTCTGTTCAGTCTAGCGAAGAGTAATGTACCGCCCATTCAGATAGGAGCAATTGCAATAACCTCAAGGACTACCTTCCAATGATAGAGAAGGTGTGACGAGTGTCGTCGTAAATCGGCAACAACACTTCAGTACCTTTAATTGTTGTGGTATGAATTAGAAGATTGTTTAGTATGGAATATTACGCTTCAATTAAACACAGCATACAACGCACCACTTGAGCCAATACTAAGTGTGATGACCTACCAAGATGTGGATGTAGAGGGTACGATAGTGGTACTTATTACGTGATTGAAAAATGAAAAAAGTCACTCGTACTTACGTACTCATTGCAACTCGACACATCGACAACATAAATTATCAAGTAACCTCAACCCAATAGTAGCATCATTGTATAAGAAAGAATATATATTCACGAGATATTCATATGATCATAATATCACGAGCTTTATTGTTATCAGTTTCAGTTCTCCTCCTCATAACGGTATCAATATCATCAACAACATCACCACCAAACAATCATAATATCAAAGATGTCTCTCTTACAAACGACTCTAGCAATCTTGAACAACGGAAAGGAGTACTTGATAGCATTAACAATGATAGCAGTAGCGATTCGGATGATGAGGATAGTGTTGACAAAGTTTACACCACGGGAAACAGCAGGAAAGACGGAGTAACTGAACACAACGATACTTTATCCGGGAATGAAGATTCGGACCTTGAACATGACGTAAAGGACTACTTAGCCAAGAAGACGCTCGACCGCAAGTTGAAACAATCAGTACAGAAACCAACAAAGCCCAACTCAAACATCAAGAGGGTATTCGGAAAGCTATCTTTTGTTAGAAAGAAGCAAGTCTCATACATTGACGTGGCCGGCTTCTTCCCTGAGCAAGACGATGCAGCTCCCTCTTCATCGGATGATGAATCATTAGATTATCAGCCAGAACACTTCAAGCAAGACAAGGCTGAACTACAAGCTCTCAAATACTATCTCTTAACACAGATACCATCAACTCCTCTCCCACCCAATGATATCATCCTGTCACCACATTCTATAGCATTACGAGCTGCAGTTTCGGGACTAGACAAATCCCTAGCTAGGTTGGAACATGAGGATAGTCGTAAGGTATACATGAAACTAACGAAAGATGATGCTGCAGTATACATGGAAGATATTGAGGAGTGGGAAGCAACCCCATTTAATAACCAAGATGATGATTCGTCAGACAGTGATGAGGAAGATGATGATATGCCTCCTCCGTCTACCGATAAGAAGAGGCCAAGGTCAAACAAGTTGAACAAGAAGAAGAAAAGGGCACTAAGGAAAAGACCAAGATACAGAGGAGATGATTATCACTTCCGTAACTTTCCTCATTCATTCTTTGACTAATTAAGTAATTAATTCTCAGTTTAAGTAAAGATAATGTTTCCATTCCTATTTGTTGTTCAAAGGTAGAAGTAAACCCAACGCTGTCAACAGACCGTGGCATTGCAAATTGTATTCTTTTTATCCCTAATCCTCTAATATAATAGCCGAATATAAATACTATCCAACCCGTCGTTTGATGTGAATAATCCTTCAATAGAATCCAACAGCTCTCTTTTAGGAGACCACTCAACTCATTCATATCTTAACTTTCATCCTATTAATTGCTTTGTAATGCGGTTTGTTATTGAAAGATGGATATTATATGTACGTACATAATGTTAGAACCTCAATTGTAATACCTGAGTTGACATAAATAGAGGTAAGAATGAGGTGGTGATCAGTTATTTGTGAAGAGGTATAATCGGTACATTAACACATCAAATTTCAAAAACAAATACATGATACGTACAAATATGTACCAATATACAAAACAAACTTACAACTCCAATCCCATACCATCATGTATCTCATAATCTTCCAATGTTATATGATCTTTATATATAGTATACCATTTTTGAATTCGTAACTTCTCAGGCCGTGTACCCAATTGTGCGGCTGCTAACTTTTTCAAATCGCCGACTGTATCATCTTCATTACACTTAACACGAACTTTCTTCCCTAAACGATCGTTTAGTACTACCTCAATCATGGTGCCGACTATAGATATAGATTATGTTTAGGGTATGGTTGTAAAGAGATATGTAGAACCACGCTCTGCCACTAATAAGGTTCATTCCCTTGACTGCGCTTGCTAAGTGTCGTATCATGTACTAACGTACTATCTCAAAAACTTATGCACGAAATGAGTTATAGTGTGGAGAGAGTTACATAGTGGAGCTCTGGAGACTTCCTACCATACTGCTAATCATCTTATCAACTCGCATACAGGTTGCTCTTCTAGAGTATAGAGAGTGCGTATATCGTATATTATCATCTACTACCTGGTGTTGCAATTGATTATCGACGTGATTGGTTTTTGACAAAAGTTTTGGGTCGGTTCACACTAACGTACTCACTACCAATCCACTACATATTGGTGCACCTATCACTATCAATCAATAATTGTGTGAGGTTTTATTAGTGTTGAGTGCTAATAAGGCCTTGTTACTATTAGTTCAACATATTATACATATTATTAATATCGAGACATCAGTATTGCAATAGTAGTATACTTAATATCAAATCAACCAAAATGGTATCATTAGAATTGGAAGCACGGCTAGATAACTTACTTTCCATTGCCCAAGAAGAGTTGGAAGGTGTCAACCTATTTGCACCTGTTGCAGAAAGAGAAGAGTGTCCAATATGTCTTATTCCACTTCCTTTAAGAGAAAAAGAAACTATATTTATGAAATGCTGTGGGAAATCAATATGCACAGGTTGTATCCACAAACACGTGATGGCTAATATTAAGAAAGGTGTACCATTAAAAGGTTATAAATGTGCCTTCTGTTGTCAGTCGGATCCAAAGAATCGTATCAAAGCCCTGAAGAAACTTATGAAGAATAACAATCCTCAAGCATTTATTCAAATGGCTACTCAATATGAAGAAGGGAGAGGATTATTGCAAAGTGATACAAGGTCACTCGAGATGTATATTCGTGCAGCTGAACTTGGGCGTGCTCAAGCATACGCTGCCATTGGAGAATATTATCTGAGCGGTATTGCAGTTGAACAAGATGCATCAAAGGCGATGGTATATAATGAAGTTGCTGCGAAAAAAGGGTATGTGATAGCACACAGTTGGCTTGCATCGTTTCATAGTGGAATGGGAAACACTCAGCAAAGTATCAAACATTTACGAGTAGCCGCTAGTGCGGGTGATGACAAAGCAATGGATAATTTGATGACCAACTACAAAAAGAAATTACTATCAAAAGAGGATCTGACGCAAACTCTCCGTGCATTCCAGGTATCAAGGGATGTAATGAAGAGTAAAGAACGTGATGATGCCAAGGCTCAACAGATGAATAGTATGTAGGGGTGATGCTCTATCAAGAGAGACAAACAGTAGGATCATGTAGCTACTTATATTAGGATAGAAGAATAGAAATACAGTCAATATTCGGTGTTTGGTTTGCCTTTACGTTTAATACGAAATAGCTAAACTATAATACAATACAGTAAATCATCAAATGAATGAATGGACTCGGACTAAACATCTCCATCTTCTAGCTCATGCGGATATAACCCATTTGCGTAAATCTAGTAACTCTAGCCAGGGCATACTTTGATATCCACCCTTGGTATACCAATCAGCAAAGTCGTCAAAGCAAATTGAACCATTCTTTGGTTTCAATGCATCAAACACTTGTGATGTGGCCCAATCAGATCCTGCATCAATGGTCTGTGTTATAGCGGCACTATCGTTACTACAAGCACCTCCGTATAAATGAGTGAAAGACGATGAAACGCTCATAAGCATAATCAGGAATGATTGGATAAACTTTGCAATTTCGTCTTGAGATACCCACGTATCCTTATCCTCGTCCAGCAACTCGAAGATGTGTTCTAACTTATCACTCTTCCTTCCATTGCACAGCACCGTGAATCCACAAGCCAATGCAACACCATTCACTTTGTTCGTTTTAGGATTAGCAAACATTGTAAAGAGTTTGTCAGTAAAGGCAGTGAGTTCTTGTTGTATTGAACTGGATAAGGGTGCGGCCAAATTGCTTGTGGTATGATCAAAGACTCGTTTCATTGCTGCTTGGAAGGCCTTTTTCGTCATAGTGGGATGTCGACGAGATTTACTGTCATAAAGGACAAGCCTGCTCACTGTTGGTCCATCATACTGATACAGACCAGTTTGGGTAACTATTCTATGCAGTAACTGTACTTGATTTGGGTTGATTGAGATCATATACCCTCCAAACTGATCATGAGTTAGTAGATTAAACTTGAGAGCATTATGTGATTCAGCCGCCTTGCTTGGATTGGAGACAGCCGCCGCTGCCGCCGGTGGCTGTTGAGCTGCTGTTGGGTCAGGGTCAGCATAGTTAATGTTTTGGGCATGACCTTGTGTAGGAGAAGATTCTAGGAGTTTGAAATCCTAATTTGATGGATGAAACATGTATTGTTAGATCCAAGCTTTTATACCAAGAATTGAAGTGTCAACTAGTGAAAGTATATCAACTCAGTACTTACCATTTCGTCAACCTCGGCATCAACCGCAGACATATCCAAGTCGAAGAGATGATCATCTCCCGCACCAAAGTTTGGAGGAGAGGCCTTGGCCTTTCCGGGAGTTTCCAGCAGAGCCTTGATTGTTTCACGACCAGGTGTTAGTCCGGTCCCTTCGGCACCGGCAATGTTCCTTCCTTGGGCTGCTTTCGTTGCCGGTGTAGGAGGAACAGCAGATGGTGGCACGGCCTTTTGTTCTTGAGATAGAGGTTCTTGCTGCTCAATTTGATCGGCAAGTACCCACTTATTCAGATCCAACAACTCGAGCCATGGTGCTGTTTCAAACCCTCCCTCGTTGTACCACTCACTAAAGTTTTCAAATGTCACCTTGTTCACCTTCTTGGCCTTCCAATATGCAATAACATCGTCTGCTACTGATTTGGCAGTATCAGATATGTACTGAGTAACCGCATCGGCAGTCAAACTCAAGCTCTGATTACAGCATGAGAACATGACAATTAGGAATGATCGGAAGAAGAGGAAGATGTCGTTTTGTACTAGGGCGGCCTTTCTCCGTCCTTCATCCTTGCATACTTCATCTCCACCAAACAGGTTAAAGGAGAACATTAACTTGCTACTCTTCTTCCCTCCACAAAGCAGTGTAAGGCCACCCATGAGTTGATTCAATGGCACTTGCTTCGTTTCGGCCAAGTCAAAACTGAGGTAAAAGTTCTTGAGTGTCTCTTCTGGTGAAAAGTCGGTCCAGGATGAGTTGTGCTTCATCTTCCCTGTTCCATTAAGGATACGCATCATACAATTGACAAATGTCATTTGATCAACCTCCATCCGTATACTCTTCTTCTTACCAGGCTTGATTAGTCCACCCTCGGCAGTGCTCTTGGAAAGATCGCTGTACAAGACACTCCATATATCTTCACTTGTCAATGAGAGCAGACCTAATTCATTCACCACTGACTGGACATAGTGTGCGTCATCACGCAATACAACCAAGCTACGCTTGTTGGCTAATGGGAATGTAAACAGTACTTCGGCAAGAGATTGATCAACAGGATCCGGAGGATAATTCTTCGTCGAAGACTCATTACCGATTAATGATAAGAACTTTTGTAAATCTAATAACTCCAACCACGGTGCCACGGTATATCCACCCTCAGTATACCACTTTGCAAAGTCCTCAAATGTAACATTATTATTCCGATTACCACGATAGGTCGATATATTCATATTATCCTGTTCAAATGCCTTGGTAAAATGTGATAATGTCCACTTGGCACCATTTTCAACAGCCAAGAAGGCATCATCACGCTTCGTTGACATTAATCCCTTACGTATCTGTGTGGTAGTCTTCTTATTCGAACTTAGTAATGATATACCAGCCAACATTGTTAAATAACTACGTAAGTACTGCATCAATCCACGTTGTGTCAAGTATCCCACCCGATCAACATCTAACATTTCATATGCGGCAGCTAACTTACTTGACTTATTCCCCGCAAATAGAAATGAAAATCCAACCATCAACTCCTTAGCATTCACCTCATCCTTATTTAATTCACTCCAACTATAATCAAAGCATGTAAAGAAGTTCGTAAAGTAATTTGAAAAATTCTCAATCTCAACATTATCAAAATGTTTACTCGATTCCTTGGGTATTATTTCACGTATAAATTTACCAAATTGTGATCGTGATATAATGTAGAGAGTTTCACCATACTTGTGTTTCGTTTTACGTGCATGTTTCATCATTAGTGATTCGACATGTTGGGGTGTTAATGATGCGAAGCCGGTACGTCGGACGAGGTTACGTAACATTATTAGATTTTCTTCAGTAATGTCAATATGGAATGATGATGGTGGATTGATGGCATTGTTGCCTGGGAGGTTGTTATTTGTATTGGTCGGAGATGAACCTGAAAAGTCAAATGAAACGACTGTACGTGACTCATCCATCTGTGCACCAAACATACCCGAGAATGATTGGACATTCCTACCACCATTTGCCGTTGTGGCGGTGGTGGTAGTAGCAGCAGCAGTACGACTCGTTGACTGGTCCCTGTTGGGAGTTGGACCCAAGATATTGGCACCCTGAGCAAATAACGTACTTGGACTACCAATTGGTTCATTCATACCTCCTACACCTGGCGTGAATGGTTCTTGTTGTTGTATCCGTGCCTTTTTATTCGATAATGTCTGCTGAGTTGTTGTTGTTCCGGCCGCTGTTGCAGGTGCCGATGTAGTAGTACTCGTTGTAGCACTTGCACTACCAATACTTTCACCAACAATACCAGTATAATCCCATTTACTCAAATCAATCAATTCCAACCACGGTACCAAACTAAACCCACCTGAATTATACCATTGACCAAAAATATCAAATGATGCACCCTGAACTGATGATCCTTGTTTCGTTGCAAAATCAATTAAATTATCAGAGGCAAAGGTTGCAACCTCGAGTATTTCTTTGGTAGTTTCATTTGATAGTACCTGTCCATCTTTGGATAAGGAAGTGTTGATATTATGTACCGATGTTGATA